>ENA-OQIC01000177-OQIC01000177.1-human-gut-metagenome-genome-assembly--contig:-NODE-177-length-29298-cov-2.800932_pt1 | contig 29298 bp, 40 predicted proteins | sample MGYA00242572_ERZ504736 | MGnify/ENA primary metagenome ERZ504736 (study PRJEB26092, sample SAMD00036201) | human gut metagenome | host: Homo sapiens | study: EMG produced TPA metagenomics assembly of...
ATATAGAATTTAAGTGTAACTGTAACAAGTGTAACTTCCTTGATTTATAAGGATTTGAAGCACTTTTTAACAATATTTTCAACTGTAACAGAACTGTAACAGTTACAGAAAGAGAGGTAAAAATGAGTGATCAGAAGAAATTAAGTGCAAGAGAATATCTGAAACAGCTTGAAGTGTTAGATATTCAAATCAATGACGATATTGCTACACTGTCAGATATGAAAATGAATGTATGCAGTGCAGGCGGTATTGATTACAGCCGGGACAAAGTGCAGACTTCACCTGTAGGTGATAAGTTGTGTACAGATGTTGTAAGATATACAATGTTTGACCAACACATCAATGAAGAAATAGATCAGTTCGTTGATGCAAAAAAGCAGATCATTAAGGAAATCCGGGGATTGCGTGACAAGAATATGATTCAGATTCTTACAAAAGTGTATGTGCAGTTTAAAACAGTCAAGGTTGCTTCACAGGAAATGAAAAAATCTTATTCATATACCGTAGAACTGCATAATAAGGCACTTTCAGCGTTTGAAGATACCTATAAAAACCTTACATATCTGACATAAAACCAATTATTTCATATTTGACAAATACAAGCTGACCTTTTATAGTGTATGCTGTACAAAAATTTTTGCAGGTAATTTATTACCTGCAATTTTTTGTGCAAAATTATATTGCTTATTGTCTTATGTGCTGCAAGGGTGCTAAAACCTCCTACCTTGCAGCACTTTTTGTTATAAAAATAATAGAAAGGCGGTGTTGTTATGGCAAAAAAAAAGGCAAATTAACTGAAAAGCAGCAACGTTTTGTTGATGAATACCTGATTGACCTGAATGCAACACAGGCAGCTATTAGGGCAGGTTATTCAGTAAAAACAGCGGATGCAATCGGATGTGAAAACCTCACGAAACCTAATATTCAACAGGCTATTGCTGAACACATGGCAGAACGGTCACGAAGAACCGGAGTGAATCAGGATAGGGTTGTCTTAGAGCTTGCCAAGATTGCATTTGTCAGAATGACAGATGTTGTAGACGGCAATGGAAGAATCAGAGAAGATGCAACAGATGATGACCTCGCTTGCATTGAATCAATCAAATACAAAGAATCTGATAATGAGTTTGGCGGCAGCGTTGAACGTGAAGTGAAAATTGGTTCAAAGCTGAAAGCATTGGAATTACTTGGAAAGCATCTTGGTATGTGGAACGATAAACTTGATGTGAATATCACACAGCCGGTTGTTATTACGGGGGCTAATGATCTTGAGGACTAAGCATAGACAACCCACAAGTCAATATGTGTTTGGGTATCAGAAGTTTATTCTATACCCGGAAGATTACAAACCAAATAAATCCGGCAAGTTGAATATTAAGCTGCCGGAAGTAGTTGGTAAGGGTTACGGTACATTTTGGCGGTGGAAAGGTAGATACAGGGCTGTCAAGGGTTCACGTGCTTCCAAAAATCAAAGACAACCGCATTATGGTACATTACTAACATGATGGCATACCCTGATGCAAATACATTAGTTGTTAGAAAAACTTACCGAACATTAAAAGATTCTTGTTTTACAGAATTGAAATGGGCTATACACCGATTAGGTGTAGATGCTTTTTGGGATATAAAAGAAAGTCCTCTTGAAATGACTTACAAACCAACAGGTCAAAAGATTTATTTCAGAGGACTGGATGATCCTTTAAAAGTCACATCCATTACCGTAGATCAGGGTGTCCTTTGTTGGATGTGGATTGAAGAAGCGTATGAAATCAGTTCAGAAGATGATTTTAATATGCTTGATGAATCTATTCGTGGTGCAGTCCCGGAAGGTTCAGATTTGTTCAAACAGATTACCGTTACTTTTAATCCTTGGAATGAACACCATTGGTTGAAAAGGCGGTTTTTTGATAACCCGGATGATGAAACCCTTGCGTTGACGACTAATTATAAATGCAATGAATGGTTAGATAAGGCAGACTTAAAGGTTTTTGAAACCATGCGGAAGCAGAACCCAAGACGTTATGCGGTAGCAGGTCTTGGTGATTGGGGTATTGTTGACGGTCTTGTATATGAGAACTGGAAAGAAGAAGCCTTTACTTTAGAGCAGATCAGGCAGCAGTACACGATCAGTTCAGCATTTGGTTTGGACTTTGGGTATACAAATGACCCGTCTGCATTGTTTTGTGGGTTCATTGATGTTCAGAACAAAAAAATATTTGTTTGGGATGAAATGTATGAACCGGGTCTTTCAAATGAAAAGATTTATCAGAATATCAGCAGCATGGGATATGGAAAAGAAAAGATTACTGCCGATTCTGCTGAACCTAAGAGCATTGACCAGTTAAAAGGGTATGGTCTTAGGGTTAAGGGTGCAGAAAAAGGAAAAGACAGCATAAACACAGGTGTGCAGTTTATTCAGGACTTTGAAATTATTATCCATCCCCGGTGTGTAAATTTCCTAACAGAAATTAGTAACTACACGTGGGACAAGGATAAGTTTGGGAATAAATTAAATAAACCTATTGATGACTTCAATCATCTTATGGATGCTATGCGATATGCATTAGAGAAGTACATCAACAAAGGTGGTAAATGGATTATTTAAGTATGAGGTCATAGAAGTTATGAAAATTAAGATACACAATGACACTTGGAATGTGAAATTGACAGATGGAAAGAAAAAAAAGATGACACCTGATGAAAATTCTATCAATCTTGGGTTATGTGAGTATGAGCACCTGATTATCAATATCAGATCAGGACTATCAAAATCAGTAGTAAGGTCTACCATTATTCATGAATTAGTACACGCTTTTCAATTCTCTTATGCCAATAAGGTAGAAGGTGAAGAACAGATGTGTGACTTTTTCGGTGTACACGGTGATGAAATCATTGCACTTGCTGATGAGATTATGGAAGGGGTGATTAACCGTGTTGACAACAGAAGAAATTAAACTGTTTATTGATGAAGATGCAGCATCAAGTAAAAAGCATTTTGCCAAGATAGGTGAAAGGTATTTTGATGGTGACCATGATATTAAGCAGTTACGGTTATTCTATTACAATTCAGATGGTCAGCTTGTGGAAGATAAAGCAAGGGCAAATGTGAAAATAGCCCATCCATTCTTCAAAGAATTAACAGAGCAGGGGACACAATACACCCTTTCAGGTAATGATGGTTTTATTTTCTCTGATAAGCCTGAATTACAGACTGAACTTGATGCAAGGTTCAATAACAATGATGATTTCATTGATGAATTATCGTGTGTCATTACAGACTGTCAGACGAAGGGATTTGCTTATATGTATGCAATGAAAGACAGTACCGACACATTAAAGTTTACCTGTGCAGACAGTATTGGTGTTGTAGAAGTAGAAGCCCGGTTTGCATCTGATAATAAAGACCATGTGTTGTATTGGTATGTTGACAGAGTAGACAAGGAAGGTCACCAACAGAAGAAAATTATGGATTGGGATGATGAACAGGTTTATTATTATGTTCAATCTGATCAGGGAGAAATTGAAAAAGACACCAGTATTAGAGTGAACCCAAGACCACATATTTTGTATAAAGTTGATGGGGATAAGTCAGATCAGACTTACATTGATTCATTGGGTTTTCTTCCATTTTTTAGATTAGATAATAATAAAAAACAGTTGTCAAATTTGAAACCAATCAAAGACCTGATTGATGATTATGATTTGATGGCAAGTAGTCTTTCCAATAACCTGATTGACTTTGACCATCCACTTTATGCAGTCAAAGGGTTTGAAGGGGATAATCTTGACGAATTGCAGCAGAATTTGAAAACAAAGAAAATAGTTGGTGTTGGTGCAGAGGGTGGGATTGAAGTACATACGATTGATGTACCTTATGAAGCCCGGAAGGTAAAAATGGAACTGGATGAAAAGAACATATATCGTTTTGGTATGGGACTGAATATGTCAGGGCTGAAAGATACTTCCGCAACAACCAATATTGCAATTAAGGCTGCATATTCTTTACTTGACCTTAGATGTAAACATCTTGAAAGGAACATCAAGCGTTTCTTGCGTAAGATTGTGACAGTCTGTATTGATGAAATAAATCAGCAGAATGGTACAGATTATCAGATTGCAGATGTTTATTTTGAGTTCATCCATGAGGTAATGAGTAATGAACAGGAAAACAAACAGAATGAATTGACAGACGCTAACAGAAAGAATGTTGAAATAAATACGTTGCTAGGATTAGCTAATATCTTTGGCAATGATTTGATTATTCAGTACATTTGTGAAGTATTGGATGTTGACTATGAAGAAATCAAAGATAAGTTACCTACAGATGAAGAACTAGAAATTCAAGGGGTTCAGGATATGCTTAACGATGTGGTTACTGAGAGTGAAAGTGGTGGTGTGATTGAATAAAGCACAAAAAGCAGTAATCCAATCGCAGTTGAACGATGAAAAGCACACCATTGAACTACTGAAAAGAGTTTATGATCAAGCCCGGAAAGATTGCGAAAATAAAATCAGGGAACTTTCAAGCCGGACTGACCTTGAAAACCTGCAAAGCATCATTTATCAGAAACAGTATCAGGAAGCCTTGAAGAAACAGCTTGAAGGTATTCTTAATAATCTGCAATCAGAAGAATTTACTTCTATTGCGGATTATTTGCAAAATCCTATCACAATGGATATATTGGTGTAATGTATGATTTAACAAAGCAAGGAATACCCTTAATTGTTCCTGTTAATCAGGAACAGGTTGTAAAAGCCTTGCAGACAGACAGTAAATTATCTAAAGGTTTGTATGCTCGGTTAGGCGAAGATGTAAATTATTTAAAGCGTTCAATTAGGGCTGAACTTTCACGTGGAATTGCAAATGGTTCTACTTGGAATGAAATAGCAGGGAAGATTTCAAAGGGAATGAACAGCCCTTTTAATACTTCTATCAATAATGCAATCCGTATTGCAAGAACAGAAGGACACCGGTACAACAGAGTTCTATTCTTGATGCACAGTATAGAGCAAAAGAAAAAGGTGCGGATATTGTAAAACAGTGGGATAGTACACTTGATAACAGAACTAGACCACATCATAAGATGTTGGATGGTCAGATCAGGGAACTGGATGAAGATTTTGAAGTAGAAGGAATGACTGTATCTGCACCGGGACACTTTGGAAGGGCAAAAGAAGATATAAATTGTCGGTGCTGCCTGTTACAACGTGCAAGGTGGGCTTTGGATGAAGATGAACTTGATGAACTGAAAGAACGTGCTGCATACTTTGGACTGGATAAGACCAAAGACTTTGAAGAATTTAAGCAGAAGTATTTGAAGTTACCTGAAAAGGCTGATACAATGAATGTGAAAGAATATGATGTATTGCATCATACCATAAAATTAAAAAATGCAATGACGGGTTCAGAATATGATGAATACATGAAACTTTTAACTGAACACAGGAATACATCAATTCAGAAATTATACACAAAGTATGCAGATTTAGTTAGTGATATTACAAAAGGAAAAAGTGGATATTATTCACCAAGTGGTAACAATATTGTATTTTCGTATCCATTACAACGATATATAGATAATGGAAAAAGCAAATACAGTACGTTGGCACATGAATATGGTCATTATTTTGACGCAAAAGCTGAATATAATGGACTACATTTTAAAGAAATAGAACTAATACACAGTAAAACCAAATACCAAAAAATATTATTCAGTGAAGTGGCAAGTTCATCAGATGAATTTCTTGCAGCAGTTAGGAAAGACAGACAAATGTTAAAAGAAACCCTTACAGATGTTGATAAAAAGACATGAGAGATCATGACGCTAGTGCAGGTGTTCAAGACGCTATTGATGGACTTCTTGCAGAGCGTATAGGTTGGGGACATGGTGATAAATACTATAATCGTAAGTATAACCACGCAAAACAGTTGAAAGATCATAGAGGAATACAGGAAGCATATAAAGAACTTGGGATTGATGCTAGTAATTTAAGTAAAACAGCTTTTGAATGTAGAATATATGAAGCTGCGTCCGAAATGTGGGCTAATATAATGAGTGCTGAAATAAATGGTGGTTTTGAACTTGAATATGTGAAAAAGTATTTACCTAACAGCTATAAAACATTGATTGATATTTTAAGAGAGGTAATATAGTATGAATGAGAAATTACAGAAAGCGTATGACGCATATAAGAAAAAATTCAATAGTGATTTTCCAACAATTCCATTAGCTGAAAGTATGGAAGATGTAGAAATCATTGAAATGATTGATGAATGTATCGAAGCAAACAAAGATGTGTACGAACTTGGGTATTTGTTACTTGACGATATAATGTATTAAGAGTATTAGTGATAAAAATATCATTAGTACTTTTTTATTGTCTATATGACGATTATATGAGGTCAGAAAGGAGGATAACAGGAACATGAAAAGGCTGTTTATTTCGCAACCAATGAGAGATAAGACAGATGAGCAGATTCTTGCTGAAAGAGAAAGCGCAATCAAAGAAGCCAAAGAAATGATTGGTGAGGATGTAGAAGTTATTGATTCATTTTTCAAAGAAGCGCCGCATGATGCAAAACCACTTTGGTATTTAGCAAAATCACTGGAATTACTTGCTACTGCTGATGTGGCTTATTTTTGTACTGGGTGGGAATTGTACAGGGGATGTAAGATTGAACACACTTGTGCTGTTGAGTATTGCATTGATCGAATTGAACCAAAGAAAGGTTAAGGTGATCCGATTTATCTCCCATCTATAGGTTAAATAGTATTTTAAAGCATCCTGAAAAGGGTGCTTTTATTTTGTCCGAAAAAGGCTTATGACGTTTAAACTGCTGCTGAAATAACCCTTGCAACATGGGATATAAACTGTTGTCTGTTCGTGGTGACACCACATATAAAAACGTAACAGAAAAGAAAGGAAGAAAAACATGGAATTTTTAAAAGCAATCTTAGGTGATAAATATACAGAGTTTGAACAGCTCATCAATGCGTACAATGAAAATCCGGACAACAAAGACAAACAGATTAAGTTAGCAAATCTGACAGATGGTGCTATGTGAGTAAGGATAAGTACACAAGCCTTGAAACGGATTTATCTGGGAAAGATGCTGAACTGATTAAGGCAAACAAACTGATTGAAGAATTAAAGAAATCAACCGGGAAAGATGAAGGCTTACAGCAGAAAATTACTGATTATGAGTCAGAGATTGAAACATTAAAACAGGAAAATGCTGACCTGAAAACAGAAAACGCATTGAAATTTGCTTTGGTGGCTGCCGGGGCAGTTGATGTTGATTATCTTGTTTTCAAAGCAAAAGAAAAGGGTGAAGTAAAACTTGGTGATGATGGAAAAATCAAGGGTGAAGATGACCTTATTTCAGGATTAAAAACACAGCATCCTGCCATGTTTGAAGCATCCGGTAGTAATCAGCAGCAGAATGGTAATAGACGGATTCTTGAAAATAACTTACCGACAGGTGGTAAAGACAAGACCGTCACAAAAGAGCAGTTCCTGAAAATGGGTTACAACGAAAGAATGAAACTGAAACAGGAAAACCCGGAACTGTTTAAGCAGTTAAATACACATTAAGAAAGGTTAAAAAGGTGAAAGAATATGCCAAGAACAGGTAATTTTGGTGGATTTGAATTTGATGAAGAAGTTTTTGCCGGAATGATGCAGGAAGCAGATTATTGGGCTACCCCTATCATTCTTTCCGGCATTGTACAGCAGGATAGTTCAATCATGGATTTGATTGGTGAAAAAGGTAATGTTGCTACTATTCCGATTTACAAACCATTGGATGCGTTTGAAGATAACATGGAAGCTCTGAATAATGATGGTATGACGAACAACACACCTGTTGAGATCAGCGGTGACAAGCAGACTTGTATGTTGATTCAGAGAATGAAAGCATTTCAGGCGAAGGACTTTACAAAAGAGTTGACGGGTGCTGACCCTATGACGCTGATCAGAAACAAGATTGCCGGATATTATAATCAGGTTTGGGAAAGAGAATTGATGAATATTGCACAGGCAGTTATGAGTGTGGCAGAACTTAAAGACCATGTACTTGATTTGGGTACTAAGTCCATTGAAGCAGGTACAATCTATGATGCAGAACAGGCGGCACTTGGTGATATGCAGGTGGTCTTGGTTTGATGGTTATGCACTCCATGATCTTCAAAGAGTACAAGAAAATGGAAATGGTTGATTATGACAAATATGTTGTTGATGGTGTGATTCAGAAAGAAATTACACTTCCTACAATTGCAGGTAAGCACGTGTTGGTAACCGACAGATTTACCGTTACAGGTGAAAGTTCAGATGCAGTTTACAGCACTTATCTGTTTGGCGAAGGTGCTTTCTTATCTTGCGATAAAAAGAATTATGAAAACCAGTACACAACAAACTATGACCCTGAAACTTCCGCAGGTATTGACAAGTTCTATACAAAACAGGGTAAGGTGTTACATCCAAATGGTCTTTCTCTTGCAGTAGATAAGATTGTAAAAGAATCCCCCACATTTGCAGAACTGGGTACATCTTCCAACTATGCGTTGAAGTTTAACACCAAGAATGTGAAAATGGGTCTGATTAAATCTAAAGTCGGTGCAGTAATGGCATAAAGAAAGGTACGGTGATCTGATGATTATTGCAGTTGATGAAGTGATGAAACTGCCTGAATTTTTTGGACAGACTGAATCTACTATTGCTGACAAACTGAACGCTGCTGAATTAATGATCAGAGCGTACACTAATAATAATTTTCAAAATCGTTTTGTGCGGTTTGTGACAAATAGTTTGGGAAACAGATTGTTTGGAACATCTGATTTTTTGAAAGTGGGTGATACAGTTCAGATTTCACAGTCAAAAGTGAATGATGGACTGTATACCATTACAGAAATTACAGACCGTTTCATTAGGGTAGATGTAGATTTGTATAAGTACCCTGAAAATTTAGTCACAAAGGTTGAATATCCGGCAGACATAAAAGCCGGACTTTGGAACTGTTGAAATGGGATGTAAAAAACAGACCAAAAACAGGCATTAAATCAGAAACATTGTCAAGACATAGCGTAACTTATTTTGATCAGGATGCAAATAATCAAGTTATGGGTTATCCTGTTACCCTACTTGGTTTCTTAAAGCCTTATATAAAGGCTAGATTTTAGTTATATGGGCATTGGCGGTAATATTCATGCATTATTACAGGTAAAGGACAAAGGGGCTAAAAATAGCATAGGTGCTTATGAAATCGAATGGGTAGATTGTACATCTTTAAAAGGATGGTTAGATTTATCAACAGGTGATTCAAAGCACAATGTTTTTAGTGCAAAGGTTCAGGAAAGTACACATATTTTCTTATGTGATTTTACAAACCTTAAATCCCTGTCAACGAAATGGGTGTGGAATCCATTTAGTTTCCTTACAGGAGTCATCAACAAAGATGAACAGGAAACCGTTGTTGATGCAACATCTGAAAATGCAAGAATGGTAATTCAGGGTGCAGTATACGAAATACTGTTGATTGACAATCCAATGAACATGAATGAACATCTTGAAATCTATCTCAGATTTATAGGAGGTCAGTAATATGTCATTGGAATTTGAGGATAACAGATTAAAAGTAAAAGAAGCACTATTTGATGCAGGTGAAGCGTTCTTACATGAAGCGTGTGGAGAGTTGCAAGCAAGAACAAGAAGAAATTCAAGGGTTGATACTGGTCAAACTAAAGGCTCTTATGAATACAACATTAGTGGCAGTTTTATGGCAGGTGAACAGTATGGACAAGTTGGAAGTAACCTTGAAAATGCTATTTGGGAAGAATTTGGAACAGGTGAATATGCGTTACATGGTGATGGTAGGAAAGGTGGTTGGGTGTATCAAGCACCAAAGGGTGAATTTTATTTCACGAAAGGTAAGAAACCAAATAGACCGATGCATAATGCCTTTACTGCATTAAAAAATAAACTGATAAAAAGATATGCTGATATATTAAGAAGCAAGATAGGGGGTAGGTAATGGAAGAAGTTTTAAATTTTATGAGTACAGAATTAGAAAAATTGGTGTGCCTTATGAATTTTTAGAATGGACGCAAGCTATTACCTACCCTTATTTGTTGGGGAATACAATGAGTTTGAACCGATTTTAGAAAACAATGAAGAAGAAAAGACTTTCATTTTGACTGGATTCTGCCGGGGGAAAGATGCCCGGTTAAATTTAGAAAGAATGAGGGGAAAAATTGAAAAAGAGTTTCACCCGGTGACTGGAAAAATTGCAACGCTGAATAGTGGTTCAGTTGTTGCAATTTTTTATAGCACAGCTTTTTATGTGCCTACGGGAGAAGCTGAATTTTATAAGATACAAATTAACTTAGATATAAAATTATGGAAGGTGGTATAAAAATGGCAGAAGCATTAGGGGCAGAATTTAAGTCAAGTGGTGTTACAGAGAAAACACCGGGTAATATCCCTTTTGGTGCAGGTACAATTCATAAGGGTTTGACGTTTGATAGTGCCGGAACAAAAAAATGGAACTTTGCAGAATCTCTTGTTGGTGCGACAAGTGGCGGTTCTAAGTTTGAGATCGTGCCGGAAGTTGCACAGGTGGAAGTAGACGGTGCTTTAGTGGCTGTTGCTGAATTAGATGTAAAACAGGGTGAAACTGCAAATATGGAAATCAATTTTGTAGAGCTTACCCCAGATATTATCAAAGCATCTGTAATTGGTAAATCTGCTGAGAGTGACATTGAAGGTATAGTGTGATTACATCCAAACCAAACATTGAAAAAGGGGATTATTGGGATAATATTGCATTTGTAGGTAAGACCCTCACAGGTAGACCGATTATTGTAATTATGGACAATGCACTTTGTACAAGTGGATTATCCATTGAAGGTAAAAACAAAGAAGCAGGTGTTGGTAAATACACGTTCAGATGTAGCCAAAAAATCGGTGGAGATTTGACCACATTACCGTATAAGATTTATTATCCAACACCATCCGCATAAGAAAGGGGTTATTGACTTTGAAAGTAAAAGTAATTCATGAGTTTACAGACAGATACACAAAAGAACTGTACAGAATCGGTGACAAATTGGATTTGCCAGTAAAGCGTGTGAATGAGATTGTCAGAGTAGGCGGTCTGATTGAGATTACCGAAGCAGAACAGGAAAAAGAACCTGTTGAAGAAGTTTCAGTTGACAATGAACCTACTGAACAGAGTGAACCTATTGAGGAAACAGTAGAAGAATCGAAAGCAACAGGAAGAAGAAAAAGAAGCAAATAAGAAAGTGAGGATTTTGGACTATGAGTATGAATGAAGTAATGAATGGAATGATGAACCAGGGAAATGTTACAGCAGAACAGGTAGTTGAGCAGTTTGGTGTAGGTGCGTATGCGTCACCGATTGTACAGGCAGTACCAACGCAGGAAACAGAACCGATTGTACAGGCTGAACCTAAAATGTATGAAATCAGACCGTTAAACGCAAGGGATATTTTTCCTATGACGAAAATTATTCGTAAAATCGGACTGAAAGATTTTGGTAAATGTTTTGAGCCGGAAGAAATCAAAGCAATTACAGATACTTTTTCAGAAAACAGTGAAGAAGAAAGTATGGAAGATTTAGCTGAAATTGTTGGTGTCAGCGTTGTTCTTAAAATTGTAGATATTATTCTTGAACATTTGCCGGATGCAGGAGAAGAAGTATTTGCCTTTATTGCCGGACTGATCGGAAGAACAAAAGATGAAGTTGCAATGCTGCCTATGGATGTGTTCTTTGAATTGGTTGTTGATGTATTCAAAAGAAAAGAATTTGTGGGTTTTATGAAGGCTGTTTCAAGATTAGTCAAATAGGAGATTTAAAGTTTATGGACTTGGTATTTCACAGATATGCCAGTCCTTTTTTATTGCTTGATCAAGTTGTGGGGAATGATGAATTATCTGAATTTGTAAATATGCTTTGGGATGTAACCGAAGAAGAACGTGAATGGGAATATTTCCTTGCAAAAGTATTTGATAAATCATTTACAGACTTTAAAGAGTCTGTAAAACCACAACAACCTATTTCTAAGAAAGAACTTGAAACAACAGTAAATGAATCTTGGAATATGATGAACACATTCATTCCTGAATAACGGAAGGAGTGAATAAATTGAATGGAATTATTTAAACTGTTCGGTACAATCGCAATACAAAATGCGGATGCGAATGAACAGATTGATGATACAACAGATCGCGCAAAAGAATCAGAAAGCAAAATTAGTAGTGCATTTAAGAAAATAGGCGGTGTTGTTGCTACTGCTCTTGCAGTAGATAAAATCAAAGATTTTGGTCTAAATTGTATCAATGCTGCCGCTGATGCAAATGCAGCATCTTCACAGTTTTCACAGGTGTTCGGTGATATGGAAAGTCAGGCGAAAAAGTCCCTGACAGGAATTGCCGACAATACTGGTATTCAGGTGAAAAGAATGAAAGGCAGTTATACACAAATAGCTGCCTTTGCAAAAACTACAGGAATGGATACATCAAAAGCACTTGGTCTTGCTGATCGTGCTATGGTGGCAGTTGCGGATAGTGCAGCATTTTATGACAGGACACTTGAAGATACTACAGAGTCTTTACAGTCTTTCTTGAAAGGGAATTATGAAAATGATTCAGCTCTTGGACTTTCCTGTACCGAAGTAACTAGAAATGAAGCAGCCAATAGACTATATGGTAAATCTTTCAAGGACTTATCAGAAGCCCAAAAGCAGTTGACGTTACTGCAAATGGTAGAAGATGCAAATAAGGCATCCGGGGCATTAGGACAGGCTGCACGTGAATCTGATACTTGGACGAACCAAACAGGGAATTTAAAACAAGCATGGCAAGATTTTCAGGCAATTCTTGGACAGAATGTTTTACCACTTGCTGTAACTGCTGTAAAGAAAATGGCTAGTGCAGTACAAGGTGTATCAGAAAAAGTCCCTACAATGATTGAATGGTTCAATAAATACAAAGGTGTTGTTGTGGCTGTAACTGCTGTTGTCAGTGTTCTTACTGCTGCTGTGGGGGTACATAGTGCAGTCCAGGCTGTGAAATCGGCAATGAATACGGCAGAAGCTACAAGTTTGGGTGTTTTAATTGCTGCTAAATGGGCTGATGTGACTGCAACTGCTGCCATGTTAGCTCCATATATTGCAATTATTGGAGCAATTGCAGCTTTGGCGGCAGGTGTCATATATTGTTATAACCATTTTGAAACATTTAGAAACATTGTAAACGGTGTTGCGGAATGGATAAAATCAAATCTTGCGGCAGCATTTGAATTTTTGAAACCGTACATTGAAGCAATTATCTCAGCAGTTGGTGAATTAGTGTCAGCTATTGGTGATAGATTGATGCAGGCTTTCCAATGGATTGTAGATAAGATTACAGAAGTTTATAATTCAAGTTCACCGATTGTTCAAGCTATCAAAACATTATTTATAACGCATTTTGAAAACATTAAAGTGTATATCACTACGGTATTTAATGTAATTAAAACGGTAGTTAGTACGGTAATGACTGTAATTAAACAGATTATTCAAACAATAACTGCCGCAATTAAAGGTGATTGGTCTGGTGTATGGAATGGCATAAAAGCTATATTTTCAACAATATGGGATGCGATTAAGTCTATAGTTTCAACCGTACTTAATGCGATTAAAACAATCATTTCAAATACGCTCAATACCGTAAAAGGTATTATATCAAATGTACTAAATGCGATTAAGTCTATATTCACCAGTATATGGGATACAATCAAATCAAAAGTATCAGCAGTTATTGAGTCTGTGAAGTCCATAATATCAAGTGGATTAAATACAGCAAAATCAGTAATTTCAGGGATATTGGATTCTATAAAATCAAAGTTCGGTAGCATTTTTGAGTCTGCAAAAGAAATAGTTAGAAGTGCAATTGATAAAATCAAAGGGTTCTTTAACTTTAGCTGGTCACTTCCCAAAATTAAGTTACCGCATTTTAGCATATCAGGAAAATTTAGCTTAGATCCTCCATCCATACCGCATTTTAGCTGGATTGGTATAAAAAAAGCTATGGATAATCCCGTAATGTTTACCAAGCCTACGATTTTTAGTATGAATCCAGCTACAGGTAGGGCGAAAGGTGCAGGTGAAGCAGGTGACGAACTGATGATTGGTAAGGAAACCATGCTGAACATGATTAGACAGGCAGTCGCAGAAGGGCAATTAAGTGATAGAAAGACTGAGTTGCTTTTACAAGGCATCCTAAATTGGTTATCAGAAGGTGGATTAAAAGAGATGTTAGTGGATATTTTAGTAAACTATGTGTCTATCAGTATAAATGACCGAGAAGTGGCAAGAGTGGTGAGAAAATATGCTTGAAAAGATAATATACTATAATCATAATGGCGAAGCTCTGTACTTGGGTTCTGAGGGATTATATGCAAATGAAAATGATTTGCGTGATTTTTCAAATCAATATACTTCTAAAAATGGAAAAATAGTTGCTTTTAATAAGGGGATAGTCGAAAAGTCTATCCCTATTATAATTAAAGCGGACACACAAGAAAGGGCAGTGGAATTAAAAAATAAAATAACAGAATTTGCAGATAGAGATATTTTTGCATTGCGGCCCGGAAAAATTGTAATAAATGGATATTATATGCAAGGCTATTTATATGAAAATATTAAGAGTAATTACTTGATAGATGGCGCATATTCAGAACATAAGTTAAAGTTTGTGACGGATAATCCATACTGGATAAAAGAACATCCTTTTTATTTCAAAGCCAGTAAAATAACATCTAACAATAACAAGCGTTATGCCAATAAATACGCTTACCGCTATGCAAACGGATTAAACAACACCTACCTCATCAATGAGCACTATGCAGAGTGCAACTTCCGCATGAACATTTATGGACCATGTGTCAAACCGTCTGTTTATATTGGAGGGTATGAATATCACGTAGATGTTATTTTAGGAGCCGGGGAATATCTGGAAATAGACAGTGCAGCGGAGACGGCAACGAAAATACTGACTTCCGGAGTAAAGGCAAATGCTTTTCATTACCGTTCTTTTGAAAATTCGGTTTTCCGCCCCATTCAGGTGGGAAGACAGGAAGTTTTCTGGGATGGAAAGTTTGATTTTGACCTTATCCTGTTCGAGGAAAGGAGTGAACCAAAATGGTTGTAAGTGTAGAAGCCATCTATGAAGATGCTACATATCCTTTGGAGAAAGATAATAAAACTGGATTTTATACAGCGAAAATAGAACCAATTAAAAAGTTTAAAGTAGGAGAAGAAAGCAAATATTGTCCGATTATGCTCTGCGTTACAGACAATAAAGGGAATGCATTTACAAAGACGATGTCCGATGTAGAAATAAAAGATGATTTGTTACTGATAAAAGAGGAACAGCTCTTTCCTTTAAAATTTATTGTAGCAAATGAAAAAGGGGAAGAACTGGGATATATCAAGGAAGCAAATCACATAGATACAGAGTTGGGTGAAACTAATGACTTTGAATTGGAACTAAGCGCAGATACATGGAAGGAAGAAGTTTATAACTGGGGATACCGGATTTTTATTCCAAACACGGAATACGGTGGATTACTGGAAGAGAGAAAGACTTCTACTAGTCAAAACACAGTTACATGGCTTGGCTATACATGGAGAGGACTACTAAATCAGAAAATTATACAGCCACCAGATAATCAAACACACCTTGTGGTGTCTGGTGATGCAAATAAAATTATAAAGGATATCATTGGGAGTCGGTTTGACTCTCTTTTTGTTGTAGAAACAGAAGTCAGTGGTATTGAATTTAAAAATTACCAGTTTGATAGATATTGCACAGTTTTGGATGGACTGGAAAAGATGCTTGCAAGTAAACAGGCAAGATTAAAAATCTCCTATAAGCAGGGTACACCGGGGCTTTTAGACAGCGCTGTATTATTAAGTGCTGTACCAATCACAGACTGGTCGGAGTATCTGGAATACAGCCAGGATGGAAGGCTGACCTTTACCACGGAGGATTACCGCAGGGGGATTAACCACCTAATCTGTGCCGGAGAAGGGGAAGGCATAGAAAGACAAATCTTACACTTGTATGTACAGAAAGATGGAAGTATTGGAGAAACACAGTATTATACAGGTCTTGAGGAACGTGAAGCACTGTATTCTTACACGTCTATGGGGGATTTGGAGCAGCTTAAAAAAGATGGAATAAAGCATCTGGAAAGCCTGAGAAATTACAGTGGGATGGAAGCGCACATTAACAATGTAGATGTGGATATTGGCGATATTGTAGGCGGTAGAGACAGAGTGACTGGAATGTCTATACAACAGCCAGTGATTGGAAAGATTTTAACAGTAAAGAACAATGAAATAGATGTGGAATATAAACTGAAAGGAGCGAAATGATATGGGATTTAAACCGCTTACAATCAATACATCACCGGAAAGTGAAGCACATATTTTAGCGGAAGATGATGCGGCGCTTTATGCCGGGATGTTGGCACAGGACAGTGTGTTAAACCTTGGAAATAAATTAAAAGCAACGGTGGTAAGTAATAATAAAGTCCGTATTTCAGATGGGATAGTTCTTGTTGGAGGACATGCTGGAAGGATAATCAAAGGTGATTATGAAGACATGACTATCAACAATGGGGTAAGCGGACAAAAACGAAATGATATTATTGCTGCACGTTTTATAGCAGGTGCAAGTGGAGGTGCAGACTCTTACAAACTGGTTGTGATACAGGGAATAGCTGGAACGATAGCAAAAGATCCGACTTGTGAAAAAGGGGATTTATATAACGGTGATAAGCAAAGGGACTATCCTTTGTGGAGAGTTAAGATTGAGAATCTTAGCATTGTGAAGGTAGAGCAGATGTTTACTGTAGGGAAAAGCACTGAAGAGGTTATGGCAGAGATGTTGGCAGCCAATGCAGCCTTGCAAAAGCAAATTGATGCCAAATGTGCATCTACTACATTAGGCGGATATGGAAGAGAGTGGTTAATGACTGGCGAATGGCAACCAGCCGGAAACTACAATGGTTTTGAAGGAGAAACAGAATATTACAAGGGAGTCCGTGGCAGAGACGGGTACATTGAGGTAAAAACAAGCGGTGTGTATTTAATTGCATTGCAGGCAAGCATACAGAAAAAGACACATCTGGAAAGCGGCACCGTTTGGTCTAAAATTACGAAAAATGACACTGATATAGGTGGAGACCACCACTATCTTCCGGAAGGAACCTACTACGACACGCTAAATTATGTGACTTACAACTATTTGCCTGCTGGAACAAGATTAAAGGCTTATCTCTCCGTAGACAGCAGCCTTACAGACGTGTGGAGTCAAGGGGAAGAATATTTGAATATTATTAAATTATCTTAGGAGGCTACATGGAAAAGGGAATTTTAAAAGATTATTTAACCATAGACCCGGAAAGCAGGAAAATTACGATTCCGAGCAGGATTAAAAATCTTGGAGTAGAGTCGGATGCAGACGTTAAGCGTCTGTATTTTAAAATCCAAAAACAGTATGGAGAGATGGATTTTACAAAGGCGGACATTAGAATAAACTTTGCAAATGCGAACGGCGAAGGAGATTATTATCCAGTAGCGGATAAGCAGGTAGAGGGCGGTACGGTAACCTTTAGCTGGCTGGTAGGCAGAAACGCAACAGAATACAAAGGGGACGTATGTTTTATTGTTTGTGCCAAAACAAGCAATATAGAAGGTATTGTAGAAAAAGAATTTAACACCACTTTGGCAAGTCTTCCGGTGCTGGAAGGAAAAGAAACTACACAGCAGATTGTACAGCAATATCCAGACGTAATCGAGCAGATTTTAAAGAGATTGGAAGGGGCAACAACTATTACCCCGGAGCAGATACAGACGGCTGTGGAAGATTACTTAAAAAAACATCCCATTACATTTAAGGAAACAGACCCGACTGTGCCGGCGTGGTCGAAACAGCCACAGAAACCAGATTATACAGCATCGGAGGTGGGTGCAGAGGAAAAAGGAGCAGTAGCAGACCATAATTCTGATGCTCAGGCACATCCGGACATCCGGAGAATGATTGAAGAGCTTCCGGGTGGCAGTGGCACTACCGATTACAACAGTTTAGAAAATAAACCGCAGATTAACGGCAGGGAATTGGTCGGAAATAAAACGCTGGAAGAACTGGGTTTGCAAATCCCTGCAAAATTACCAAATCCACACGCTCTGTATTTTACCGGAGCGGTAAATGACAGTTATGATGGAAGCACAGAAAAAACAATCCATATTCCGCAGAGTGCGGCTACAGGGGGAAGCACTAATTATGTTACCCCGGAGGAGTTTGGTGCAAAAGGAGATGGATTAACGGATGACTCAGATGCTTTTAAAAATGCACTGCTGACAGGAAAGAAAGTTATCTGTATGCCGAAAAAAGTATATAATTTTATAAAACCGGTAGATGTTAAGAGAATTTATGCAGGCCATCTTGATTTGAATGGTTCCTTGCTAAAAATTTCCATATTCTTGTAAATTTGAATGACGCAGGAAACGACTGGAGCAGTCCTATCCTGCCGAAAAATTTGTGATTGAAAATGGTGAGATAGGAGGAACATGGGGTGAAAAGCCTGTAAATTGGGATACACCTGTGGTTAAAACAGGTACACAAATGAGATTAAAACATATAAAATTTGTAAATGAGCCATATATGTGCGCCATGGTAAATCAATATTTAGATTATATGCTATTTGAGGATTGCTTATATGTTGAAAACCATAGCTTATTCCCATCAGGAGTACTAAAAAATGATACAATAAGTGTAATTGGAGCAGACGGTAATGCAAAAAGAATTGATGGGACAGCTCAAAATCTGGCAGGGGATGCTTGGATTTTTAAACAATGCAATGAATGGTACAGCCCTAACAATAAAGATTATAAAATGATTGCTTTCCATAAACAATTCTGCCGCCACGATGATCAATTGTATCCAAAGCGGATTTCGAATTGGAGGTTCTTATTCGGACTATGCAAGGGTTGTTTGTATTTCCTGTCATTGGGAGGAAGAAGGTTCTATGCCGGTTACAGGAGGTCCGTACTGGTATTTGTGTTCTGCGTTGTTTTTAGGATGTTTTTTCTGGGGTAATTATCAGTTGTTTAATTTTAAAAGTGTGCAGTATATTAACTGTACATTTGTTCAGACAATCGATAATTATCGGCTGCCGCATCGAGATTTTGCATTTTTTACAAATGGAAAATACCTGCATGAATTAGATTGTGTGATGCAAAACTGCGGAGTAGGCGGAAACTATATAATAGATACTAAGGGTATAAAGCAAACAAGGAAATCCCCAAAGAAAACATACAACAAATTCATGGATTATCTTAATATTGCAAACCTTTCCACGAAAGTTATGCAAAACTGGGAACACGCAAAATTTAACCAGACAGGACAGTATGCTTATGAAATGTATGTTCTCGCAACAGAGTTAGATAATTATTCGTATAGTTTTAAAACACAACAAATAAATATAACAAATGAAAGAACGCAGGTAACAGCTTTGTTAGGAAATGCGATTGGTGGATTTGGTATAAGGGCTATAAGAACAAGTCCCAATGGTGAAATCCATGAAACTATACTACATAGCAGTTCTGAAATTGCAATAGGTGATGACGGAAATCCAGTTGCTAGAAACCTAGTATTTCACGATTATGGAGAATGGTGCGATTTTGGATTTAACGATGACATCAAAACCCAGCTTCCGAATATATGGAAAAAAATATCTAAGAAGCCAAACATAATTAAAAATGTGCAAATGTTAGAAGCAAATGGTGTGCTTATAACAAAAGACAACTCTACAATAACAACGGATATAAGCGGCATGATCCAGGTTAAGAAGGCTTAAAAGGAGAATAGGAACATGGCAAACATTGATGAATATATAAAACAAATTCAACAGGCGCAGTATGGGGAAGAAGTCAGGGATTCTATTGTGAATGCACTGAAAAAAGTCAATGATGATAACAATAGTTATGTTGCTATAAAAAAGGAAGTTGTTGCAGCTAAAGATATAGTAGAAGAAAAAGCAGAAATATTTGATGAAAAAGCAAATGCGGCGAAAGAAACACTAACAGCGTTGCAGGCAAGTACACAGATTGCAAATGAAGCGAAAAGCAGTTTAAATAATATTATAAGCAGTGCAATATCTACCAAAAAGGAACTTGAACAGGCAGTTCTTGAGACAGGTGAAGTTATTGCAAGAGTAGATAATGCAAAAAGTAATCTTGATAAGTCAATCACCAGCGCAGGTAAGGCAGAATTGAATTTGCAGCGGCAGATTGAAACATCAAATCAGATTAAAAATCAACTTGACGTGTCAAACAATACAGCTATTGAATTGAAGAAAAACTTAGATGTGGCTATTAACGAAGCCAATACTGCAAAAGTGAAATTAGTAGAAGCTATAAACAATGCCGGGCAGGCACAAACAGAGCGTGTGCAGTCTGCCGGAACTACTGCCGTGGAGAATATTAAAACAGCACAGGACACAGCTACAAGAGCAGTGGAAACAGCAAAGGTAGAAGCTGTTAAGGCAGTGCAGACAGAAGGAACTACCCAAACCGGGGCTGTTACTGCAGAAGGCGAAAAACAGGTACAGGCAGTGCAGACAGCCGCACAGGAAATTATTGCAGACCGGGAGCAGATTACAAAGAATAAGACAGATATTGCCGATTTGCGACAGAAAAAAGCAGATGCGATTGTAGAAAGCGCAAGTGGTACACTGCTTAATGTTAAAGACAGCTCAGGAGCGTTTTTTGAAGATTTTTCCATGTCTGGAAACAACGCAAGATGGAACTCCTACACCGGATGCACCTGTGGAAGTTGTGAACGCAGGAGAAAGCGGAAATATTGAAATAAAAGTAACTGGGAAGAACTTAATTCCTTTTCCATATTTGAATATAAATGAAGTTGGAAAAACAGTAAATTACCATGGAGTTGACTATACCGTATTGCAAGACAGAGGGGTGCATTTAAAAGGTACTCCTGACAATGTTATTGGCGTTAATATATGTAAGATACCTTTTAAGAAATACGGAAAAATCGCAACGAGTGAAATGATTTTTTACGACAACAATAATGACTTGACTTTTTTCTATCTACCAAATACGTTGGCAAAGCAATAGATATGGTAGTGTATCCGCAAGTGGAATGTGGCACAGTTGCTACATCCTACGAGCCTTACAGAGAAACACAGACAATTACTCTCACTTTAGACCGCCCTATTACAAAATGGGATAAACTGGTAGAACAGGACGGACAGATTGGGTGGTTATATAAAGGTAAGCAATATATTGTTACAGGCGAAGAACTATTAAGAATTCCAACAGACGTTCCTAGTTATATCTATGGGAACACCACATCTTCTTTTTTGAATATTTCAAGCAATGATTTTTCCGACAATAAAGGATATTTGAATAAACTATCCTATATTTATCAAGTATGGGCAAGCCAAAGCAATGAAGAAGGGTACTGTTTAAACGGAACAAACCAATTGCACGTCAGGTTTGCGAATAATAGATTAAGCATTGAAGACACTGCTAGCGTTAGCGAAAGAGAAAAAGCGATTAAGGCACATATAAAACAACAATATGATGCTGGAACGCCTTATGTATTGTGGTATGAGTCTTCACAAGAAGAATTCGTACCACTTCCACAGGAACAGCAGAATGCAATCCGAGCACTGCAAACTTATCATCCTACCACTGTTGTAAGTAATTCCGAAGATACAGAAATGGAGCTTACCTACGTAGCCGATACGAAGAACTACACAGACAGAAAAATCGAGGAGGCTGTATCTACACAGACACAGAGTCTTGCAAATCTGCTATCTTTAATGCCACTTTCCACGCAAGCGGCAATGATAGAAAATGACACTAACAATATTTTAGACATGGAGGTACAAAAATGAACAGTACAGTAATTGTAAAACTTATGACGAATTTAATCGAAAAGAAATTTTATAAAACAAAAGATGAGGCGGTAGCGAAATTAGATGTATATTTTGCAATGAACCGCATTTCCGAGGAGGAATATGCAACACTTGCACTACTGGCAGAGGAAGTCTATGCACAGGAGGTATTATAATGGGATACGTATTAACTTTTCTCGCTGGCGGTATGGCAGGGGTGTTTCTTACATGCTTAATACAGGTAAACCGAAAATAAAGAAATGAGCTGGACTGCTACTCGAACGACAAAAGGAAAAAATATACACAAGAGTATAAGCAATCCAGCTAAGATAAGTATACCTTATAGACAGAGAAAAACAAGATAAAACGTTCGACATTTTAAGACAGGAGAATATATGGAAATACGTGCAAGACCTTAATAGGTCTTATTTTTATGCAAAAAAATAAAAAGAAAGAAGAAATAGAATGGGAAAATCTTATTTGATACATACACAATTGCATTACCCTTTATCTTAGGTTACATTGTCTGGATTTTAAAGAACCAAAAAAAAGACAGGGATGCTAATAGCAAAGGGACTATGATGTTGTTAAGAGTCCAGCTTATCGAATACCACGATAAGTATATGCGTCTGGGGTACATTCCAACCTATGCATACCAGAATTTTGTAGAAATGTACGAAGCTTACCATACCATGGGAGGAAATGGGCTGGGAACACAGATGTATGAAGAAATTAAAACATTAGATATTAGAAACGTACACAGAAAGGAAGAAGAATAATGGAAGTTTTAATTACAAACATGACGCTCTTATTAGGGGTAATTGGCATTTTAGCATTTACAGTGTCTATTGTAGTGCAGGTTTTTAAAGGGGTTTCCGTCCTTAAAAAAATCCCTACGGACATTTTGGTATTTGTATTATCTATTGCACTTACAGTTACAGCCTTTGTGGCTTATATGCAGTATGTGCAGCAGACAATTTTATGGTATATGATTATTGCCGCTATTTTAGCCGGATTATTGGTTTCTTTTGTGGCCATGTATGGCTGGGAAAAGGTGTCTGAACTTTGGAAAAGATTTTATAGAGGTAATATAGAAGGGAAATAAAGCCCTCTATTTCGTTGCGCCGGCACAACAGCCGGCAGAAAGGAAAAAACATGGGAAGATACAATGTACATGCAGGACACTGCCCACAGGGACAGGGCGCAAGCGGAGCAGTGGGAATTTTAAAGGAGTCTGTGGAAGACAGATTGGTAAAAGATGCTTTAATCTCAAAGTTGAGAGCTGCCGGACACGCAGTATATGACTGTACCGATGATAGTAATTGCACTGCTTCTCAAAATTTAAAGAATATCGTAGCCAAATGTAACGCACATAAAGTTGATTTAGATGTTTCAATTCACCTTAACGCAGGTGGAGGTACAGGTGTTGAAACTTTAATTTATAATGACAAAACAAAAGATATCGCAACAAGGATTTCTAAGGAAGTTTCAAGTGCTCTCGGCATTACAAACAGAGGTGTAAAAACAAGAACTGGATTGTATGTATTAAAACATACAAACGCCCCGGCGCTTCTGGTAGAATGCTGCTTTGTTGACAGTCAAAACGATGCGGCAAAGTGGAATGTAGAAAAATGTGCAGAAGCTATTTTCAAAGGCATTACTGGTACATCTTCTGCTAAAGCCGAATGGGTAAAAAACGAAACAGGCTGGTGGTACAAGCATGTGGATGGCTCTTATACAACAAATAACTGGGAAAAAATCAATGGTGTTTGGTATTACTTTGATAGTAATGGATATATGGTAACTGGTTGGCAGAAAATTGGAGACTACTGGTATTACTTTGACGTATCAGGTGAAATGCAGACAGGATGGCAGTCCATTAACGGAAACTGGTTTTATCTTAAAGCAGATGGTGTTATGGCAAATAATGAATGGCACAAAGATAAAATGGAAATTGGTATTGGCTCAAGGAAGGCGGCTATATGGCACATGATGAATTGTTATGGGTAGGAAATGAAATGTTCTATTTTATGTCAGACGGGCACATGGCTCGGACAGACGATAGAGGAGCGTTAGTGTAATTAGTTATTGGGTGGCAATGTCACCATTTTGCCACCCACAGAAACACATAACAGTGAGATATTAAAAGAGGTAAAAAATGAACAGTTGTAAAATTGTTTATTTTACAGTATTATAGGGGCTGTAAAAAGATACACAAGACTAAACTTTTAAAAGTTTTTAAATACGGTGCATGTGGAATGCGTCACATTGCTACAAAGGGTGAAGTAGTAAAAATCCTTGATTTTACGCACTTTTCACGGGTTTTCAAGTTCAATAAGACTTCGGAAATTGGGCGAAAAAAAGAGATTTTTCACGAGATAAAAGTCTCAGTAGTTATGGAACTGGTATGAGTGGACACATTGGTAAGTCGTTCACATATCAGAAACTTATGGTCAACAATTAAATAATGAAACAAAGCGAAAACCGCTTGTTTTCTACATTTTTGTGTGGAGAGCAGGCGGTTTTCTTATGTTCAGGACACTGTCAGCACTCACGATGATGCCTCTGAAAATGACAAGGAGGAAGAATGTGGAGAAAACAAAAGCAACGTGTTCTTTTGGGAATGACGAGTATGGTTTACAGACGGGAAACGTGAAAATCAGTGAATTGCACGACTTTAAAGGTCATCCGTTTAAGGTGGAACAGGATATTCAGCTTTTTGAACTGATGCGAAGTATTGAAGATAAAGGCGTGTTAGTTCCGCTGATAGTAAGAAGCAATCCTTATGGGGATGGCTATTCCTCCTTGTGAAAAATATTCTAAATTGAACTCGTATAGGAAACAATACTTTTTTGTTTATTTCAACAAAGGGAATGATAATTTTACGAATACATGAAAGTTTTTTAGAAAAGTTTTACATGATTATGATTTTTGATTTTACATGTGTTTGTTACGATTAATCTGATTCAAAATAACTAACAGCAAAAGGAGAAATTTGTTATGAAAAGAGAACAAGGAACACAATCACAAAAATTAATGGTATTTGTACTTACAATGTCTCTTTATGGTTTGGCAACTTTATTTACGGAATTGATTCCTAAATTTCAGGTAGGAATTGTAGAATTTTCAGTAGAATTTTTCTTGTTTATTCCACTTGTATTGGCTATGTTATTTGATCCACTTTCTGCAGCGCTTGGAGCGGCAACAGGTGAGTTGGTATTTAGTGAAATTATGTTAGGACAATTTGGTGGACTTGGCGAAATTGAAAAATTTGTAACAGTAACATTGGGTGTCTACATCGCAGGTAGACTTGTTAGAAATCCTAAGAACCAGAAGATGGTCGGGATTGCAGCAATGATTGGTACTGGAGCACAGTTATTTATGGGAATGATGGTGGATATTTTAAAAGTTCAATTTGCAATTGAAGATTTTGAAGCGGTTGCTGGACTTCCTGAATCAGTATTCTTTACAGAAGGTTTTGCATTTTTTAATGATTTGTTATTTTCAGGAATTCTTTTCTGCTTACTGCCAACACTGTTCTTAGTTCCTAAACTTTATGGAAAAATAGAACCCCTTCTTGGAATGCAGCCAAGAACAGCAGAAACAGCCCTTCCAACAATTGGACCTAAGATGATCGTTGGATGTGGAGCTGCATTTGTTGGTGCAGTTGTGGCAGAGTTTTTAGCTGAAACAGGATCTGAATTAATTGAATGGAAAGCTGAGTGGGCAGAAAGTACTGGAGCAATGGCAATTGCTATGCTGGTTGCAGCAGTGGTAGTAGTTGTAGTATTAGTAGTTATGAAGAAAAAAGCAGATGATTCTAAGGTGCAAAAAATAAAATGAACAATATTATAGAGATTAAAGATTTAACATTTACATATCCAGGGGCAGATGCTCCAACATTGAATCATTTAGAATTAAATATTGAAAAAGGAGATTTTATCGCAATCGTTGGAAACAACGGTTGCGGCAAATCTACGTTATGCAAAGTAATGAATGGATTAATTCCACATTTTATTACAGGGAAATTAGAAGGATGTATTTGGGTAAACGGAATTGATACCAAAACAGTAGAAATCGGAGATTGGCAAAAACAGTAGGATACGTATATCAAGATTTTGAAAATCAGATTGTTAGACCAACGGTTTTGGATGATGCATCATATGCCTGTATGAATTATGCAATGCCAGATTATTTGGAAAGAGGGAAAAAGGCATTACAGGATTGCGGATTAAAAGGAAAAGATGATGAATATATATGGCAGCTTTCAGGTGGTCAAACCCATCTTTTAGCTTTGGCCGGAGCGGTTTCGTTAGAACCGGATGTGTTGATTTTAGATGAACCGATAGCGCAGTTGGATCCAAAACATGCAGATTTGATTTATGGAATTTTAAAGGATTTAAATAAACGTTTAGGAAAGAGGATAATTGTAATTGAACATCATACAGAGTACATAGCTGATTATTGTAAACACGTTGTTTTATTAAAAAAAGGGCATGTGGAATGGTTGCTCCCAACAAAGGAAGCGCTGGATAGGGTTGAAGATTTACAGGAAAGTAATATTTTTCCGCCACAGGTTACATTAGCTGCCAACGAATTGAAAAAACAAGGAAAATTGGAAAAAGAATGTATTCTTCCCTCAACGATTTCAGATGGAAAAAATGTATTTAAAAATCTGAGATTTGTAAAACCTGAAATTCATGAAAATAGATCTCGGGGTGGTGATGTGTCTGTTTCGTTTAAGGATGTGTCAGTATCATATCGTTCAGTAAAAGGTGAACCAAAGAAAATTTATGAACAAATGAATCTAGAATTGCTAAAAGGAGAGAAGATTGCATTAATTGGGTCTAATGGTGCAGGAAAATCAACAATGATGAAGTTGATGACAGGTCTTATTAAGCCAAATGTAGGAGAAATCATGCTAAAAGGTGTGGCAGTTCAGGATACAAAACCAGAACGATTATCGAAATATGTATCAATGGTGTATCAGAATCCAGAAGATATGTTTATAAAAGATTCGATTGAAGCAGATATCGCTTATGCAATGCAGGTTCGAGAAGTTGAAAACTGGAAAGAGAAAACAGCGGATCTTTTAGAACGTTTTCGTTTAACAGAATTGAAAAACCAAGATGGTAGATTATTATCTGGTGGTCAGATGCGTAGAGCAAGTCTCGCAATCGGAGTGGCACTTAATCCAGAAATCTTATTGTTAGATGAACCTACTGCAAATCTTGATATTGCGACACGAAAAGAAATTATGAAAACATTAAAGGATATGGCCGATGTGACAGATACGGTAATGATTGCAACACATGATATGCAGCTTGTATCAGAATGGGCAGAAAGAATCATTGTACTCTACCAAGGAAAAGTGATTGCTGATGGCAGTAGAAATGAAATTTTTGGTAACAAAGAAATTGTTGATATGGTCGGAATCAGACCACCGGAAATCTTTTCAATGGGAAAAGAACTTCATGAAGATGCATTCTGTTATACCGTAGATGAATTTTTACAAAGTTTTGTTTAGGGAATAGAGATGGAGTGAAAAATGGAAAAGACAATAAAAAAACTTTCAGAAAATATATTGGATAAATTTTCTATGGATTTCTTACGCAATCAGGTATTAAAAAATGCATATGGAAATGATGATACAGTAATAGCTAAATTGGATTCAAGAGTGTTAATCGGATGGTATTTGTTCTTTGGACTAGTGCCTTGGTTTTCCGGTAATGTTATCTTTCTTGCAGGTTGTTTTGCGTTGGTAGTTGTGACCACCATATTGGCAAGAGTTGCGGGATTAGTTTTGTTTCTGTTTTTATTAGGTGTTTTTTCACAGACAGGGTATTTGTTTATCGTATCTTTGTTTTTTGGTGGAAATACAGAAACAATCATCCCACTATTAGTGTTGACTTTGAAAGTTGCAACGGTCTCACTTGCATCTATCACAGTATTCTCTGGATTGGATCCAGATAAATTGTCGAATGGATTGATGTGGTTTGGATGTCCGGAAAGATTATCATTTTCGATTTCTTATGCCTATCGAATGCTTCCTATGTTGATGGAGGAGTTTCAAAACGTACTCTTGTCTTATCGTTTAAGAGGGAAAGCACCTGAAGCTAATGGTATTGTAGGGAAAATAAAATATTTAATTTATCAAATAAAAATAATTATTCATTCATTTTATCCATTAATGTTAAATACTGCTAAAAGATCCCGTACAACGGTAGAAGCATTGGAAATGAGAGGGTATCGTTATGCAGCAACCAATAAGGACGTAAAGAAAATGAAATTATCATCATTAAAAATCACATATGATGATTTGCTATTTTTAGCAGTTTCTTTTCTCTGGATGGCAATTATTGCTGTTGTAATTGTATATGTATAGGAGAGAAAGAAAAATGTATATTGATTTTCATACACATGGAAAACTGGCAAAAAAATTGCCGTTTTCTAAAGAATACACAGATTGGCTTTTAAGAGAGGCAAAAGAAGCAGGGTTAGATGCAATCTGTTTGACAGAACATTTTAATACGTTGCAGTTTGATGAAGTGTATGGCTATTTAATGGAAAAATGTAAAAGAGAAGGAGATACACTTGTAACAACGGAAGGGCTACGTGTTTTTACTGGAATGGAAACAGATATTGCAGAAGGTGGTCATATTTTATCGCTTGGAACGCCAGAGCATATCTTAGGATTAAATGCTCGCTTAGCGACCTATAAGGAAAAGGGGAAATTCTTACCTTTTAAGAAGTTAATGGATTTATTTGAAGAGTATCCGATAGTAATAGGAGCTGCACATCCATATCGTGAAGGCGGACATATTCCGGAACTATCATTCGAGCAGTTAAAACGCCTGCACTTTTTAGATTTAAATGGCAAGGATATTGCGTTGAATCAGGACTATTTTGAAGAAAAAACAGGCATGCTTGCAAAAAAATTAGATGTTCCAATGATTAGTGGCAGCGATACACATCAGGCCGTTCAGTATGGATGTGTTCGTACGAAGTTTTCACATAGTATTGAAACTGTGCAAGAACTTTATGAAGAGATGAAAAAGGGAAATTATGAAATCGTAATTTCACCAAATGCATCTTTTCAGGTGAAGACAGCAGGCATTTTGAAAAAAGCATTAAAAGAAATACATAACCTTGGCGGAGATTATGTTTCTGTCCTGGTAAATCAGAATAATGAATAGTTAATGGATAAGAAGTATTATGATTGAGATTTTAAAAGTACAGGAAATTGTTCGTGAGGCGGCAAAAATATTTTCAAATCGTAATGCGGCTGAACAAATAAAACAAAAAGG
>ENA-OQIC01000179-OQIC01000179.1-human-gut-metagenome-genome-assembly--contig:-NODE-179-length-29152-cov-2.496710_pt1 | contig 29152 bp, 30 predicted proteins | sample MGYA00242572_ERZ504736 | MGnify/ENA primary metagenome ERZ504736 (study PRJEB26092, sample SAMD00036201) | human gut metagenome | host: Homo sapiens | study: EMG produced TPA metagenomics assembly of...
CGTCTGTGATATCTGTTCCCATAATTCATGAGATACGTCCTCGTAAGTCTGAATATCATCATAGTTCAGAACAGCTCTTTTTCCTCTCTCCTGCGGGCTCTGTGCCTTTCCCGTTTTTTGTCAGACTTCTGCGAACAGAAGCCGTAATTCCAAACATAACAGCCAGAACAAGCAGAACACACGAGAACACCGGAATCTCTGTTCCCGGAACAGTCACGGGCTCCGGCAGAAGAAATTCTATCCCTGCCCGTCCAAGACTGTAGCCTGCCAGATATCTTAAAAAATCTCTCCCGGATATTTTCCTGTGTTTTGTGTACGGCAGAAGGATCAGAAAAGCGCCAGGCACCAGATACTCTCGTACAGAAACAGAGGATGTACTGTATCCAGGAAATACCGTCTGCTTCTGCCAGATGACCGGCCATCAGCCGGGAAATCTGAGCCTTATTTACTGCATCTGCAGGAATCTGCATAGCCAGAAGGCTGTCCGTATATTCTCCGAAGCCTTCCCGGTTAAAAAAGTTTCCCCACACTGCTATTATCTGCGCTGTCAGAAATCCCATACTGGCAGTATCTGCCACCTGTGCAAAGGAGATTTTCCGGATTTTACAGTAAATTGCGCCAATCAGGATTCCGCCTAAAATACCGCCGTATATAGACATTCCGCCATTTCTGATATCCGCAATCTCTATTATTGATTTTCCCGCAAACATCTCCCGGTTCAGAGCCACGTACATTAACCGCGCCCCCAGCACACCGCCTGCAAAAGCCGGAATCATTGCTTCCAGCTAAGGTTTGGATCCTCTTTTTGCTTTTTTGCCACAAAAATCATTACGGCAAGTCCAAGAAGCATGCCTGCTGCTGTCAGAAGCCCGAAAAAGTAAGCTCAAATCCGAAAACAGAAACCGATCTTCCCACAAAACCAAAATCAATATCCAGATTTGGGAATCGTACTGATGTATTCATACACGCACCTGCTTATACATTGAAACGGAACAGGATCACAATCTCCGTCCTGAACCACATATTCCTTTCCTTCCATACGAACCAGGCCTTTTTCTCTGGCTCCTGCATAAGAGCCGCAGTCCAGAAGATCCTGATAATTTACAACCTCAGCTTTAATAAATCCTCGCTCAAAATCTGTATGGATCTTACCTGCTGCCTGCGGAGCCTTTGTTCCGATTTTAATCGTCCATGCTCTTGTCTCATCCTCACCTGAAGTAAGGAAACTCATCAGTCCAAGGAGATGATAGCTTGCTTTTACAAGTTTCTCAAGTCCTGATTCTGTCAGTCCCAGATCCTCCAGGAACATTTTCTTCTCATCATCATCCAGTTCAGAGATCTCTTCTTCGATTTCTGCACAGATAACGAAAATCTCACTGTTCTGCTCTGCCGCATATTTGCGCACTGCCTGTACATGGCTGTTGCTTTCACCGTCATCAGCCAGATCTCCTTCTGCTACGTTTGCTGCATAGATCACAGGCTTCCAGGTAAGCAGATTATAAGTAGACATCCAGGCTTCTTCATCTTCATTTTCCATTTCCATAGTAATTGCCATCTTGCCATCTTCCAGATGTGTTTTTACCTTCTGAAGGAAATCAAGCTCCTTGGCAGCCTCTTTGTCCATGCGTGCTGTTTTTGTAACTTTTGCAATTCTTCTCTCAAGGATCTCAAGGTCTGAGAAGATCAGCTCCAGATTAATAGTTTCAATATCACGGATAGGATCAATACTTCCATCTACATGGATAACATTGGAATCTTCAAAGCAGCGGACTACATGAACGATTGCATCTACCTCACGGATATTTGCAAGGAACTGGTTTCCAAGGCCTTCTCCTTTGGATGCTCCCTTTACAAGTCCTGCAATATCTACGAATTCAATTACAGCAGGTGTCACTTTCTTAGAATGATAAAAGTCTCCGAGAAGCTTCAGTCTCTCATCCGGCACTGTAACAACACCTACATTAGGGTCAATGGTACAGAACGGATAATTTGCAGATTCTGCGCCTGCCTTTGTCAATGAATTAAATAATGTACTTTTTCCAACATTGGGTAATCCGACGATTCCTAATTTCATTTTTTATATTTCCTCCTATAAATCCTTTGATTTTATCCCAGTCCAATAGCTAAATCTTTGATTGACCAACATATCAAATGACAATCAAGTGGATATTCACAATCCAAGCTCTTTGCCTTTTAAATCTTTTCCCATATTTCAGCTTCTCTCATCAGAAGTCCTAATACAGTACTTTGTATTATACCATAGCATCTTATCTTTGTGAATATTCATTTTCATCTCATCTCCTGCTAATATTTCCACACTTTTCGAAATGAATTTTTCAAATTCTTCTCTCGCCTCATTTCTATTTCTAATTATTGTAAAAATCATTTTTATGCCGGCTCAAAAAATGTCCTTACACATATTCAAAAGATGAAGGGCATAAATACAGCCTCTTATAGAATACTTGAAAACAAAAAAGCACTCACCTATTTCAGGTAAATGCCTTAGTCAAGCGGATATTCACAATCCGCTTTGCTACTTGCTCATAACCGAATAACTGCTCCGCAGTTTATCAGAAAGATTCAGCCTTCCCTCCGGGAAAATAATTTTAAACACAAAGAAAAAAATCACCATGGAAACTCCACCTGTGATAATTGTCACAAGCATGTTATAGACTGCCGGTGCCACATATGCAGATGCAACTGGCATCCACAGATTATTAAATCCATTACAAATCAGTGAAATTACCACCCATGCAATAAAATACCAGATTGCCTGATATATAGGATTTCCATGGCTTTTAAAAGTAATATTTCTCTGAAGTGGAAAATTGATACACTGTGCAAGAAATGACCCCAATTCATAACTGATAAAATAGCCAAGTCCACCACCAATCAGTATATTCCCCGTTGCATCACGCAATACATTATACCCCAGCAAGCTCCATGTAAATTTTACTCCAAACAGATTCATGGAAACCTTTGGCCACATAAATTCTGTACCAGCCAGACCAATTCCCAAAATTCCTGGTAAAAATGTAAATACAAGATACTGGAATACTGTCACGCCCATACTGAATATAACAAAATAGAATATCTGATAAAGCCATTTTGCAAAAGTAGCATGTTTCTCTTCAAAACATTTCCATATATTTTTTATATGATTCATCTGCACTTCCCTCCGGCTCCTTTTAATAATTTTTCATATTTCTTATTATTTCTTCTGTTTCTGAAATATCCGCCAATTATTTTTTTTACCCCAAGCATAAAGTGGCCATTCACAACATCGACAATTCCATATACCATTTCCATACTGACTGCCCCACCGGTCATCTTGGCAATCCCTCGAAACGGCATATTGTAAATAAAAAGAATATTCAGATCCGGCTTTCCCTGTGCCTCACTCTTCTTTTTCATTTTTGTGAGACATCTATATATCAGTCTTGCAAGTCGGCTTTTTGCATAATACATCTGACAGATTGCATCATTGATTTCCAGGTTTCCACTCCATCTCCCGTTCGGTATCTCATGGCCAAGAAGTTCACGAAATTCCTCATCTGATATTTTCTGCACGATTCCTGTATAATAGTAAGGCATTTTTGCCGGATTATACGGATACCCTTTACTATTTCCTGTTCTCTCAGTCATACCTGTTAAACGAATATCTGCAACACTGGCTCCTACCATAATCTGATAAGTTCCTGTTTCTATTTCCCACTGTCCCGTTTTTATATTCCAATAACGGAATGTCTTATCATCAAACGGAATCCTGAGCTGTCTGCTTTCTCCTGCCTTTAGATAAACTTTTGCAAAACCTTTCAGTTCTTTTTCCGGTCGGAACACGATTGCATTAGGAAGTCCTACATACATCTGAACAACCTCTGCTCCATCTCTGTAACCTGTATTGGTAACCGAAACTTTGATTCCATCCTCTTCTATGATAAGATCAGAATATGTAAATTCCGTATAAGAAAGCCCAAAGCCAAATGGATATTGCACCCGGACTTTTGAAGTATCATAATAGCGATATCCACATAAACACTCTCGCGGTATTCCGATGTTTTCTCATTACTTGGATAATATCGGAATGCCGGTGTCTGTTCATAAGAAATGGGATATGTTTCTGCCAGTCTTCCTGATGGATTCACTTTTCCGGTCAGAATATCCAATGTTGCAGAAGCGCCTGCCTGCCCATTCAGATAGCCATGCAAAATCGCTTTGCAGCAGGTGTGCCATGGCATTTCTATCGCAGATCCTGCACTCAGTATTCCAATAATATTTTCATTCACCTTACTGATATCCTGCAGAAGGTCGATCTGATCCTGCGGAATACGCATATGGGCTCTGTCCAGTCCTTCTGATTCGCTGATTTCATCAAGACCAAAGCAGAAAATCACAATATCCGCGTTCATAGACAAATTTAATGCAAACTTTCTATCATTCTCATCTACATCTCCATTTCTCTGATAGCCTCTTGTCATTCCCAGAATATTCAGATCATATTGTTGCAGAATCGATGACATATCTTCTACTTTTGTTGGATTGACCATAGAAGATCCTGCCCCCTGATATCTGGGTGAAAAAGCAAAATCTCCAATAACAGCGATGGATTTTTTGGTATCCAGCGGAAGAATCTGTTTTTCATTTTTCAGAAGAATCATGCTTTCTGCTGCTGCTTTCCTTGCCAGTTGATGATGTGCGTTTCTGTCAAAGTTTTTATCTGAAAGCTTCTTCCCTGATGTCAGTTCCATCACTGCATCCGCCAGTTCTCCAACTCTTTCATCCAAATCCGCTTCCTTCAGCTTTCCATTTCGGACAGCAGCAATCACTTCCCTTGCAGAATCGTACCCACAGGACGGCATCTCCAGATTTGAGCCGGCAGCAACACCTTTCACATGGTCATTGCTTCCGCCCCAGTCTGTTACTACAATTCCATCAAATCCCCATTCTTTGCGCAGGATATCTGTCAAAAGATGTTTGTCCTCATTAGCATAAATCCCATTAATCTGGTTGTAACTGCTCATGATTGCTTTTGCGTGTCCTTCTTTAACAGCTATCTCAAAACCGGTCAGATAAATTTCTCTTAATGTCCGTTCGTCAACAACTGCGTCCATTGCCATTCTCCGAAGTTCTTGACTGTTAACCGCCAGATGCTTCGGGCAGGCATAAACGCCTTTACTCTGTATTCCACGAATATATGACGCTGCCATCTTCCCGGAAAGATATGGATCTTCTGAAAAATATTCAAAATTTCTTCCACATAATGGGCTTCTTTTAATATTTAATCCCGGACCAAGCAGGATATTTACATCCATACTTGCTGCTTCCTCTCCAAGAGCCTGTCCAATCTCTTCCCCCAGATCCTGATTCCAGCTGTTTGCTATCGTCGCTGCTGTGGGAAAACAAGTTGCATTCAAGGATGCATTCAGTCCCAGATGGTCTCCTGCTCCTGCCTGTTTTCTGATTCCATGCGTCCATCTGAAAGAAAGATGGACGGGATGGAAAGCCTGTCAATTTCTCTGGTCTGCCAGACAGTTTTCCCACTGAGTATCGCTGCCTTTTCTTCTATTGTCATCTTTTCAACCAATTTTTGCTGTTTCATAACTGTTTTCCATCCCACTTTCTTCCTTATTCAGCATTCTTTCTTTTCTTATATCCTCTGATTACCAGTACTTCCATTCCTGCCATGAAAAGTACTATTACAATATCGATACCAATTCCTGCTTTTTTCCAGTTTTCCATACCTGTTTCTTCGTGTTCTCCATCATAAGCCCAACTGCTTACAACTGTATACATAACATTTTTGCAGGCATTTCTCATCTGCAGTACAGATGTCGGATGCTCCGGATTGGCTACATTATTCTCTTCTCCGTTGAATGTGGACAACATTACATCTACTCCATTCGCCAAAGCTGCATCTGCATTCATAAATCCATGACCATTGTTTCGGAAGAAATCTGTAAGTGCCATTCCCCTGAATCCCCATTCCTCTCTGAGAACTGTATTCATAAGGTTACTGCTTTCTCCAGTCCATTTATCTCCAAGGAAACTCCAGGAAACCATAACCGCATTTGCACCACCCTGTTTTACAGAAATTTCAAATGGTTTCAGATAGATTTCCCGGATTGCCTGCTCATTTGACCAGACACTTACCATCTTTGCGTTTCCCTCATACAGAGCAAAATGTTTGATATAAGAATAAACTCCATATTTTCTTGCTCCTTCTACTGCTTTTGCTCCCATATTTCCTGCAAGAACTCCATCTTCTGAAAAGTATTCATAGTTTCTTGCTCCAAATGCGGTTCTATGAGTATTCATACCTGGTGCATACCAGCCCTCTGCACCCATTTCCTGACTGATCTTGCCCATGCATTCACCCCATGCCTGTGCAAGTTCCTTATTCCATGTGGAAGCAACCACAACTTCAATTGGAAATCCAATAGAACCAACTCCTGTAAAGTTGTTATTAATTGCTGCCGGTCCATCGAAATCAAGTGTAGCCACTTTTCCCACAGAATCCATGGCTGCTGTCTGATAACCAGCCATTGCAATCATATTTGCCATTTCGTCAACAGTAAGCTGATCCAGAAGTTCTTCCCAACGAGGATCGTCATAATCTGCATCACGCATATCAGCTAATGTAAGTCCGTTATCTGCTCCCGTTGTCGGCATTACATCCTCATCATTAAGATATGTAGACTTATCAAAATTACTGTTCAGATGATATTCAGAAGCATATGGCTCGCCCAGTTCTGCAGATGCCGGTGCTGCTGTAGCCTCTTCATAATTTGCAAAATGATCTGCTCGTGATAAATATGTCACATCGCCTTTTGCATCTTCAAATACATTTGTTGCTGCAGTATCATCTGAAGTTCTTTTATTTTCTCCCTTATATACTACATCTTTATCTGCAGTATAAGTTTTCTGATCCAGCACAGTATGTGAATCGCTGTTGATAGAAATCACATAATCGCCTTTTTCAAGAACATATGCTTTTGCATTATTCTCATCATAAGAGGCCATATCTTCTATACTGAATGTAACTGTAACAGTCTGAGATTCTCCCGGCTGAAGCAGATCTGTTTTTGCAAACTCGATCAGATTTGCAGAAGATTTCTCAATTCCGCCATTTGTATATGGTGGTTTATAATACACTTCTACTACATCTTTTCCGGCAACATCTCCGGTATTGGTTACTTCTACATCTACAGAAATCTGTCCGTCTTTTTCTTTCAGTTCACCCATTTTCTGTTCAAATTCCGTGTAACTCAGACCATATCCAAATGGATACTGTACAGTCTTATCGTAATCAATCGCACCTTCCTGTGCAGCTGTTTCATAGTACTTGTATCCTACATAAATACCTTCCACATAATTGGTAAATGCCGGAGCATACACCTGCGCAGTTCCTGCGTTCATTCCTTCAACGGCCATATCTGCCAGATTTGTATACTCCGTTTTTTCTGCATTATTCCACCACGGAGCAGTCGTCATATCATAAATAAATGTATCCGGTGTTTTTCCGGAAGGATTGACTTCACCTGAAAATACTTTACCAAGTGCATTAAATCCCACATTTCCCGTTCCGGGGCACCATACAACAGATTTAATCTGAGGATATTCATCTGCGAAACCAAGTTCAAACTGATTTGCTCCATTATAAACCACAATCACATTATCAAAGTTTGAACAAACCATATCTACCATATCTCTCTCAGTTTGTGAAAGCTGTAAATAATGCTCTCCCTCAGGAAAATCATCATATTCATCTGAATTATTATCATATGCTGCTTTTCTTACATCCATAGGAATATCATTATGACCTTCACCTGCTTTTCTGGAAAGAACCACAACTGCCACATCAGAATACTCTTTCGCACTTTTAATAAGCTCATCACTGTAAGTATCTACAGGTGGCTCCGGTAATGTCCAGCTCTGTTTCTGGATAGACATTTCCGGATTATCTGCACCATAATTGTTATAAAAATCAACCAGCTCCTGGTTAATAGAAAATCCGGCATTTTCAAGTCCCTGATTCAGACTGACAATATCATACAGATCATTAATTCCACCGGAACCAGCTCCGCCGTAAGCTGGATTAATAGATTCCCAACCAAAAATATTCAGTTTTTTTGTTTCATTTAAAGGAAGCAGGCTTTCATTCTTCAGAAGAACAATTCCGTCTTCCATTATCTCTTCTGCTACCCCTGCAGCTTCTTCATTTGTTTCATCACTTAAAGTTCCATTTCCCGTTGCCAGTCCGATCAACGTAGCCATTGGTCCAAAACAGATCATATTCACGCAGACAGCAACTGCAAGAACCATCGCGATCGCAGCTTCTCCTCTTATCAGAAATCTTTTGTCCCTGGACATTCTGCGGCATGCAATCATAATTACGATTCCAATTACAAGTGCAGCAATAATACCGATAATATACGGTTTGCATAATTGTAATACCGCCAGAACATCTTCCATTTCAACACTGATCATTCTCTTTTTTCCTCCTTTGACTCTCTCGTCTTTTTCAGGTATCATTTCCTGTTGGCATTACTATAACATGGTTATTATTTCGTGCCGTTTTTGGCACAAGATGCAGCAAATATGGCACAAAATACTAAAAAAGGTCCACCGGACCTTTTTGTCGTATGCTTGGCAACAAAAATACCCAGAGCATTACAATACTCTGGGTAAAAGAATCTTTAATTCAAACCAGTTCTGCTGTACTCCAAATACTACAGAACCATCATATTTTTCTACAGCTTTACGAATACTCTTCAATCCAAAACCATGGTTTTTACTATCCTTTTTTGTTGTTGTAATCAGATCTTCTTCATTTTTGGAAATTTCTGCTTCACAATAATTCTCTATCTTGATGAACACAAATCCTTTTTGAGCGGATACTGTCAGATGGATCAGTCTTTTTTCCGGATCTGGAATCAAAATTACATGTTCAATCGCATTATCCAAAGCATTTCCAAATATAGAACATATATCTGTTACATGCATATGATCTAATAATTTTCCATCTGCCACACAGGTAATCTGTATATGATTTTTTCGACAATGGAAAATCTTAGCTGCCAAAATCGTATCAATACCTGATTCCCCGTTCTGCTTATATTTTCAAAAGCAGCGATTTCCTTTTCCATGGAATCAATCCATTTTTTTCGTTTTTCTTCATCTGATTCCGCGCGAAGTCCCGTTATCTGGTGTTTCAGATCATGGTATTTCATTTGTATGAGATCCAGGCTGTCCTGATAATTTCGGTATTGATCATACTGGCTTTTCAGCATCACGTTCATTACTGAAAGTTCTTTCTCGGCAACATACTCACTGATCCTGCTCTGATAAGCATGCAGGATTGCAATTCCTCCAAAATCGATCAGTGTTCTGATAGAAAAAATATCTGCACGTTCTCTGCTCGCAATGTGCATTTCATTTAAAAGCTCAGAATTACTAAAAGCAAAGATTGCAACAGCCATGATTGCCGCCGCTACTACTTCCTTTACTGTCATCTGTTCAAGATAATTCTGCTTCAGAAGATCTTTTTCTAAATAAATATCAATAGTAAAGCAACCTCCAAAAACAACCATCGTGATCAGAATTTCAACCCAGATATTCTGATTCCCCCATGTCTGTACAACAGATACCATCTGCCACTGCAGCGAAGCTGCAAACTCAGCAAGAACAAATGCACGGGCGCAGCAATAAGCCGCTCCCAGCGGCTTCATATTTCCTCCGATCATAAGAAATCCATACATCATACCTACAGCGATCATCATACAGGGGATCCACAAAATTTCAGTTACGCTGCCCGTCAAAATCAGAAAGATACTCTGCATTGCCAGCATGAAAAGACTGCCTGTAAGAAAATGTACAGATTTCATGTTTTCCTTTTTTAAGATATAAAGATAAACCAGACATGCTCCCCACTCTGCTATTGCTGTATAAATTCTTGGAATATCCTGATATAACATAGTATCCTCCATTTCACATGAAATCATTCCATATTGATGTTTTGCAGAAGCAGATTCATAAATTCTTTTTTCTGGTTCTGCTGACAGGTATATGCACATTATGGATCACGCAATCAGAACCAACAAATCCCTCTACATGATTCATATTTACCAGATATCCCTTTGCACATCGAAAAAAATTATGTACCGTAAGTTTTTCTTCGAGTTCTTTCATCGTAATTCTTGAACAGTAATCTCCTCTCGAAGTATAATAAATTACATTATGTCTCTGCCCCTCAATAAAATAGATATCTGCTATATCTATCTTTACAACTCCTTCCCCAATGGGAATCGTAAGAAATTCTTTAACCTCAGAGCGCATACGTCCAACTGCTTTATCCAGTTTCTGCGAAAAAGAAAAGTACTCAACTGGTTTTACTACATAATCCATTGCATCAACTTCATATCCACGTACTGCATATTGAATCATATTTGTAATAAACATGATAATTACTTTCTGATCCATCTGACGGATTTTTTCTGCTGCTGTCATACCGTCCATGAACCGCATCTGAATATCCATCAGAATAATATCAAAACCGCCACTGTAATTCTCAGTGATATCTTCTCCATCACCAAATACCGTAACCTTTATTGATCTTCCCCTTTCCGTTTGATATTTCCGGATATACTCTGTTAATTGTTTTACATAAATTTCTTCATCTTCCACAATTGCAATCTGTATCATCCCATACCCTCCACAAGAATTGCATTCTTTATAACTGTTCAATCCCGCACAATATAGTTCCAGGTTTTTACTGTTATTTTATAAATAACTTTTGTTTTAGTATATCACTGCTTCATTCCTGAGTCAAGTGGATGTAATATTACAAATTACAGCTGTATAATCTGGTTTTCTTTTATCGTATATCCACAGTTATCGCATACACTGTCGCCAACTGTTTTTCCATCTCTCACAAATACTTCTATATCTGCACTACATTTCGGACATTTAACTTCTTCAATTGAAGTCATGTTTCTGGCATCCATACATCCTGAAAAAATCCCATCTTTTCACCTTTTTCCTGTATATATTCTATTATTTTCTTAACCTAATTTTTCTTTTATTTTTTATCTCATCTACTGCTGTCTGGCTGAAATCATAAAGAGAACCTCCCTCTCTCACAGTCCTAGCTTCTTTACAATTTCTTCCAGTGCACTTCTTACAGGAGAATCTTTCGGAAGCTGTATGATCGGCTTTCCATTACAGTCATACTGATATACCTGGTCATCATGTGGTACAACCCCTAACAGTTCCAGTCCCTGATTTCGGATTTCTTCCAGAGTTCCGGCATCCAGTTTTCCATCCGGAACACGATTCACGATTAATCCAGTTTTCTGTGGTTTAAAGTTTAACTCCTTCATCAGCTTTGCAATACGTCCGGCTGCCTGAACACCTCTTCTGGAACAGTCACTTACAAGAATAGCAACTTCCATCATTGGCAGGATTCCTCTGCTGATATGTTCCATACCTGCTTCGTTATCAACCACAATATATGGATAATGACTTTGCAGTTTCTGAACCTGGGTCTGCACAAGGCCATTTACAAAACAATAGCAGCCCTGTCCCTGGGTTCGTCCCATTACCATCAAATCATAATCGTCTTCTTCTGCAATCGCATCAGAAAGACGCATTTCCAGATATGCCTGTTTTGTCATACCGGAGGGAATCTGATATCGTGGGTCTATGCCTGCCCGCTCAATTTCTTCTCTCAGCTCCCCAAGTGTGACCTCCGGCTCAACACCGAGCACTTCGTTCAAATTTGCATTTGCATCTGCATCCACCGCCAGAACCGGACGTTTTCCGCTTTCACATAAATACTGGATCAACAATCCACAAAGAGTTGTTTTTCCTACGCCGCCTTTTCCTGATACTGCAATTACATGTCCCATGTTTTTCCTCCTAAAATTCTGAACAATCTGTTGACTTTTTCTTTAAACCTCATTATAGTTGTTACTATATAAATTACAATAATCAGTCTGTGAGATTTGTATGGTTACTCAACACATCAGAAAAATTGTTGAGAAATCATATGATACTAACTAATACAGGAGTATATAATGTCAGAAAAAACGAGAAAACAAGATCGCCGTACCCGCTATACCAGGCAAACCATAAAAGATACGTTCTTAGAATTGTTAAATCAGAAAAGTTTTACGAAAATTACAGTTACAGAGATCTGCAAAAATGCTGAAATCAACCGTGGCACTTTTTATCTTCATTACTACGATATCTATGATGTATTATCAGATATTCTTAATAATATGACTCAGGATATGTTAACAACTGTGGATCATTTATTCTGTCTAAATCAAAAAAGCTGTTCCTATCCGTTCTGTCAGAAAATACAGATGGAATCACAATACAGGGCACTGTTTCTGGATGATACAATTGCCCCTATTCTTCTGGAAAAATTAGCAGAAAATGCAAAAGAAGGCTATGTGACCTGGCTTATGTCACACAGCCTCCTGACCTTTGAACAGGCAGAATCGGTTTTTTATTTTCAAATGAATGGCTGCCTTTCCATCAACAGACTGATGCTCCGCAATCACTGTAATGACTGGAAACAGATTCAGACAACAATTGACAAATTTATCAAATCCGGGCTGGAAAGTTTTCTGATTCATGATCAGAGAGAAGAAAATGCTTCCGATAATTTTTGCAACAAAATTTCTCCAACTGTTACCGCATCTTCTACACTCAGATAATGATCGGCATGATCCTGAAGAAATATTTTGCCAGATGCAGGAAATTCTTCATCTGCAAACCATATCTTTAAAGTTACCGGATATCTTGGCAGAACTGGAAAAACAGCACACAAATCCGCCTTTGTCTCTGTGAATTCTGCACCCAGGTTTTACATGCTTTCTGAATTTTCTCAGGATCTTTATCCTGCAAAAGCTTTTCCAGTTTCTGCTCTGCAGTCCGGTCAAACTTGGTTCCTCGAATCAATCCATCTTTCAGATTACCAAAAGTAATGAGCTTCTGTGAACCTTCTGTTCCATCGGCCATATCCAGATAATGCAGCAATGTCAGATAATGCCATTCGTCCATGTCTGAGTTAATACGAAACTCAGGGAGTTGAATTTCAATCGTTTCATAAAAACTCAGTACTTCAAGCACATTTCGGCTGCTATGAAAAACAGCCCCACTTTTTGCAGCAATATCCTCTCCGGAACGATTTTGCAGCCGTTTTACTGCTGCCTGAAACATTTCCTGAAATGCACGATTTTCTGTTTGATTTTTGTATTCCATAAGTTCTCCTTTGTAAATAATTTATCGCATCATGTAATAATCAATGTTTATTCAAGGATTTTGGTGGCTTCATAAATTTGTCTACGATCAGCATATTATACAATCCTCCGTAAGTTTCATTCCTGTGTTGACTTTTCCTTTAAATTTCATTATAGTTGTAATTATATTATTTACAATCATCAAAATAATAAATATGCACAGTTTCTCAACATATTGGAAAGAACTGTTGAGAACTTGAAATGTTTTAGACAAACCAGAAATATTTTTGTCTCAAAAATGTGAAAGCAAAATCATTATATCATACTACAAGGAGTTTCTTATCATGAAATATTCAACGAAATTAAGTGATACTGTTCATGTGATGGTTCTGATTGCTATCAACCAGGAAAAATCTCTCTCCAGTGCCTCAATTGCAGAAAGTGTCCATACAAATCCCGGCTTTGTACGCCAGCTTATGTTAAAACTAAAAAAGGCCGGACTTATGACCAGTGTAGCCGGACATGCCCATCCTTCTCTTTCAAAACCGGCAGACCAGATTACATTGCTGGATATTTATAAGGCAGTTGAAGGTGAGAAACCGCTGCTTCATTTAGATACTCATACCAATCCTGATTGTGGTGTTGGTATTAATATTCAGTTATCTTTGCAGGGATTTTATAATGAAATTCAAAAAAACGCTGAAGAAAAGATGAATACGATTACTTTACAGGATATCATAAATACTTATTACCAGCGAACATCCATGCAAAATGATTTACAGAATATTATATAGAAGGAGAAACGAAAAAGAACTTCCAGATATGGATTATCTTTGACTATTATCAGTCTACACCATCGGTTCTCTCAAGTCCAGCTAACCCCTGAACAATAACTGAAGTTCTTTTAAAGCGTTGGAAAAAATTGATTTTGGGTATTTTCATTTTTATCATTTTGGTATATCATAAGTTCAGCACCTTTTCCTTTGAGTATTTATTTGTGGTGACTTATTATATCAAAGATCAGGTGCTATTTTTATGTCAAGGTACCAATTATTTTAAAATTTTAGTTGAAAATCAACTGTTATGCCAGTTTTACTGGTGGGAAAGTTGAGTAATAAATAAAAAGCATCACTACCTATAGCACAGAAAAATCACACACCAAATGCAAGCATTTAAATCTCGGGCAACTTTACTATCTAAGTTTTTAGCTCATAATGATAGCAAATAGAGTTTCACTACCTGATAGAAGATAGTATTTTATTACATTTGGAAGTTTCATTACGAATAACAAATGTGTTCTATGACATCCCCTAGACAAATAGATGAAGCCAGTAACCGAACACAGTCAAGTTGCCCGCCATATGCCGCATGCTATAATGAACACGAGATATCTCCTAGCTGTTTTACAATATTTGATTGCAAATCAAAAGCGTTCACAGCTCACCCTGACAGATGCTATGAACGCTCTAAAAAGAACAAAGACCAGAAAACGCCTTCTCATAAGACGCACGTCTCTAAACACGCATATAAGATATACCCATTATTCACCACTCAGCAACAGATCCGTCAGCATGTCTCCATATTGGATTCTTCCACTGATGCTTTGTCAGATTCTCTTCCAAAACAAGTTCTTTATTCACTTCAATCCCCAGCCAGGTTTCGTTGGCATTGCACAGAAACCGTCAACAACTGAAATCTTGTTTATTTAATGCATAATCAAGCACACTTTTCCCAACATTATAATGTATGCCGATACTCTGTTCCTGAATAACTGCATTATAGCATGTTGCATCTACATTCAGACACGCAGCCAATGCGATTGGACCAAGTGGGCAATGCGGAGCGAGTGCCACGTCATACGCTTCTGCCATAGACGCAATCTTCTTCACTTCGGTAAGCCCCCCTGCATGAGACAGATCCGGTTGAATAATATCTACACCACCAGCTTGCAGAAGTCTCTTGAAATCATATTTAGTAAAGAGCCTCTCTCCCGTAGCAATTGGAATATTACAGGCAACGGCAATCTCTTTAAACACTTCCATATTTTCACACAGCACCGGCTCTTCAATAAACATCGGGTCGAACTCTTCCAGTTTTTTAGCTAGTATTTTTGCCATCGGCTTATGAACACGTCCATGAAAATCAATTGCAATACCAAAATACTTGCCACATGATTCTCTAATCGCAGCAACTCTTTCAAGAACAGCATCTATTTTGTCATAACTATCAATCATCTGCAGCTCTTCTGTCGCATTCATTTTGATTGCTTTAAACCCTGCGTCCTGCCTTTCTTTTGCCGCTGTGCCAACATCCGATGGCCTATCTCCACCAATCCAGGAATATACTTTAATCTTATCTCTACATTTTCCTCCCATCAATTCATATGCTGGTGTACCAAACGCTTTGCCCTTAATATCCCAAAGCGCTTGATCGATACCTGAAAGAGCACTCATTAAAACACCGCCGCCACGATAAAATCCAGCACGAAAGATTGTAGCCGAAATGTCTTCGATTCGGAATGGATCCTGTCCTATCAAATACGATCTATATTCTTGCACACATGCCAGAACAGCATCACAATGTCCTTCAAGTACTGCCTCACCCCATCCAGTGATTCCTTCATCTGTAATAATTTCTACAAATCCCCATCGTGGTCGCACATGGTAAGCATTAACTTCGACTATTTTCACCTTCTTATGTCCTCCTTCAACAGAATATCTTTATTTTAGAATGATCATCACACCCTTCGTTTTACCCTTGATACATATTTTTGGACATAAGATACTCCCAAATCCCAATTTTTATCTTTCAACACAGATAACGGCATAAGGTTACTCGCCAGCCCTACCCCCATATATCCTTCTTTAAAATAGTCATTAATATTATCAATAGTTACGCCACCAATTGCAATATAATTTGCCTCATCATATGGTCCTTTTAGCGCTTTGAGATATCCTTTCGGAGCACACCCTGCCGGAAACAATTTCATTGTTTTATAGCCAAATTCCAAACTTGTTGCAACATCTCCAGGTGTAAACACCCCAGGCAATAACATAATGTCTTTTTTTGCACAATACTGAAGCACATCAATCGGTGTACCTGGCGTAAGCAAAAATTGAGCTCCTGCTCCTATTGCCGCTTTTGCAAGATCCACACTTATTGCTGTACCTGCTCCTATCATACATTTTTCCCCAAAGCGATCTCGTAGTATTGCAATCTGTTTTAAACCATGCTCGCTGTTCAAAGCCACTTCAAAAAACGAAATCCCCCCATCTACAATTGCCTGCGCATAATCAACCGTATATTCCAATGGGATATTTCTCAGTATTGCAAGTATCGGATTTTCTTTTACAACAGAATACATATCCATTCTATTTTCCTCCTAGTATTATTGAAAATCAGATATGATCAGTAATAGCAACCATCGCTACAGGAGCAGCTTCCAACTGTGAAAAACGAATTGGAAATGCACAAATTTCTTTTATTCTTTCCACACCTAATAACTTCTGAATATTTACATCTTCAAAAAGAAGCAATGTTCGTTCTTTCTGTTCACTATTTGTTTCCAACAACGCATGATGGCATGGAAACCTTCATCTCCACCTGTAATAGCACTATCATAACTAATAGAATCCATTGCTATTGCCTTTAATTCAGGGAATTCTTTTCGTAAATATTTCGCAGCCATTACCTCCATACATGGGAAATTATCCACAAAATCCTCCGGAGAAATATCTCTCAAACGCGAATGACCTGTATATAAGAACAAAATATCACATTCTTTTATTTCAGATTCATGCGATTTTAAATCCTCATATCGAATTCTCTCCCCTTTTCCTTTTGCAATTTCCAGAACTAATGGTTTTGTATAATGGAAATCCTCTATCGGAATCTGGTCGATTGTTTTTCCATTAGCATCAAAATGAAACGGTGCATCTACATGTGTTCCTGTATGCAAATGGTGAAATACAGAAGATGCATTGCTTGGATCTCCATTTTGTATTACTGTATTATATTCAATTCTTTCTGCTGGATTCGTTGGCCATTTAGGCATATCCAAGCTTATTATGTAACTTAATTCTATTAACATTTTTTTACTCCTCATCTGGTTTACGGAAAATATATCCTTTACGTACCATATCAAACAGAATTGCCATAATAATAATCAATCCCATAACTACCTGCTGCAGATATGCATTAACACTCATAAGGTTCATTGCATTACTGATAATTGTTAAAATTAAAGCTCCAACAATCGTACCAACAACGCTGCCTTCTCCACCTGACATGCTTGCTCCGCCGATTACTACTGCTGCAATCGCATTTACTTCCATACCATTACCAATTGTACTGGTACATGTTAACAATTTTGACGTTAATACAACTCCAACCAGAGCAGACATGACACCCTGAATAACATAAACTGAAAACTCAATCAGTCTTACATTGATTCCGCTTAGCCATGCAGATTTACGATTACTTCCTGTAGCATATACCTTACGTCCGTATCCTGTATATTTCAATACAATATACGCGACTATATATAAGCAAATCATCAGTAATACGCAAAATGGCACACCTGCAATCTTTTTAAGACCAATAAAACTATATTCCAAAGGAAGCCCTATAATCGTCTTTCCCATAGAAATATAAAGTGCTAATCCCGCTGTTACATTAGACGAAGCAAGCGTAGCAATAAATGCCGGCATTTTTAATACCGTAATTAAAAAGCCATTAAAAACACCAACCAATACGCCTAACAAAAGCATTATGATGATTGCTGTTCCTACTCCTACTTTCCCTTCTGACAATAACTTTGTTCCAATCGTTGCCGAAAAACAATACAACCTCCGACAGACAGAATCAATACCACCTGTCAGAATAACAAATGTCATGCCAATCGCTGCGATGCCACAGGTTACAGACTGTGTCAACACATTGCTAAGGTTTGAAACAGAAAGAAATTTGTCTGTAAATATTGATGCAATAATACACATTACCAGCAATATAGTAAATACCGACCCTTGTGACTTCATGAAATTTTTTACAATGGTTGTTCCGTTGGATTCCTTTTTCATTTTATAACCCTCCACCTTTACATTACGAGTCTTTGTAATCTGTTCATTATTTATTTATTTCATCCATGCCATATTCTCCTGTAATCTGGCCATCTTTCAACACTAAGATTCTATCAGCCATACCAAATACTTCCGGTACTTCTGATGATAACAATATCACCCCTATACCTGCTTCTACCATTTCATTGATCAGCTTATATACCTCTACTTTTGCTCCAATATCAATTCCTCGCGTTGGTTCATCCAAAACAATAATCCTGGCTTTTGATGCAAACCATTTGGCAATAACAACTTTCTGCTGATTTCCACCACTTAAGTTTGTCACCTTTTGTTTCATACTTTCACATTTAACCTGCAATTTTTCAATTAATTTCTGATTAACTGCTTTCTCTTTTTTTAAATCCAGAAAAACACCTCTTCTGATATGTTTTAATGCCGCTAGCGAAATATTAAAATCAATTGCCTGATTAACCTGCAGTCCCTCTCCGCCTCTGTCTTCTGAAATATATCCTATTCCGGCATTCACCGCCTCTACCGGAGATGCATATCTTGCATTTTTGCCATTAAACCAGATATTTCCTGTCAGCTTGTCATTACCCTTTCCATATACTCCAAAAAGAGCCTTTGCTATTTCTGTTTTTCCAGCACCGAGAAGTCCCACAATTCCAAGAACTTCACCACGTTTTAATTCAAACGAAATATCATTCAAATGGTTTTTCAATGTAATATGTTCAAATCTCAGCAATGTTTCGCCCTTTTCATAGCGAACTTTAGGATACTTGTTTTTGATGGTTTTTCCAACAACCATTTCTGCCAACAACTCTTCATTAATATCTGATGTTTGCACTGTAGCTACTTTTTTCCATTGTTTAATATAGTTATTCTATCTGTGATATCCATCATCTCATCTAATTTGTGAGAAATAAATACAACAGAAATTCCTTCCTTTTTCAAATTTCTGACAATGGCAAATAAATTTTCAACATCTTTTTTGGGCAACGCAGAAGTCGGCTCGTCCAGAAGAATAAATTTACAATTTCCGTTTAAAGCTCTTGCAATTGCTGCAATCTGTTGCTGAGCAATACTAAGACGATCCATCCTTTCATTTACATTAATGTCCACTTTAATCAATTTAAGGAGTTCTTTTGATACCCTTTCCATTTCTTTCCAGTCAACCATGCCAGCCTTATTCTTAGGAATATTTCCCTGGCAGATATTCTCTGCCACGGTCAGATGCGGAAACAGATCTAGTTCTTGATACACCATTCGTATTCCATGATTAGCTGCTGCATGAGGAGAGTCAAAAGACATTTTTCCCCATCAATATATATATTACCAGTTGTAGGTGTAAGCGCTCCATTGATAATCTTCATCAAAGTTGACTTTCCTGCTCCATTTTCTCCAAGAAGACCATGTATCTCACCTGGAAGGATTTCAAAATCGATATCAGACAGTACTGTAATTCCATAAAACTGTTTTCCAATGCCATTCAATACTAAACCTTGTTTATCCATTGTAAGTTCCTTTCAGAAAATAGTTTATAATTGCAATGAGGTGCTATAAATATAACACCTCATGTGTAAGTTACTATTCAATTGCATACGTATTCCATGTGTTTGCGGTTTCACTCCAATATCCGTCTTCCAGATCGAAATTACCCCAGAATTCCGCTTCATCTACATTATCTTTTGTAATAACGGATGCGTTAACTTTTGTTACACCGCCACCTAATTCTTCTCCTTTGACAGTTTTTGTCAATACTGCTTTTACAGCAATGGTCGCTAAAGCAAGCGGTGAGTTATCCACTGTCATATCCACATATTCCTGACGAATATAATCCATCGCAGATGCAGCTCCATCAATAGATACAATCATTACATGTTCTGGATCGTCTAATGTTTTCAATTTTTCTGACTGCGTTAAACCGGAAATAACACCTGCTAACATGCAATCACTATGAAGGAATACAGCATCAATGTCTTCATTTGTTGTAAGGATATCATTCATAGCAGCCATAGATGATTCTGAAGACCAATCACAAGGATTATCTCTGATATCATCCAATCCATATTCTTCTACACCCTCTGCAAATCCTGTTGTTCTATCATCTGCAGAAGCAGTTCCTAAAGTCCCCTGCATTGTTGTTACTGTTGCACCTTCTCCAGCATTATCAGCAACATATTCTGCCGCCAGTTTACCCATTGCCACATCATCAATAAGCGCACTATAGTCAACTGTACAATCTCCATTGATAGCTCTTCCTACCGCTATAGCCGTAACTCCCGCTTCATTGCATGCTTTTACGGCAGGTGCAACAGCATTACTATCTGCTGCCTGAATTAAAACAACATCTACTCCTTTTTCAATAAAGTCATAAATCTGATTGCACTGATTCTCAACATCGCCATCTGCACTGCTTACTGTTACTTCTGCTCCAGCTGTTTCAAGTAAGTACTGTGCATACTTCTGTACTGCAATTACATATTCACTGTCTAATTCTGCAACAGTAATAGCTACCTTTAACGGTGTTCCGTCCTCTTTAATAGCAAGGTTCGGTAAAATTTCACTTTCAAAATTATCTACCGTCACTTCTGTTTCCGCATTCGCCCATGCTGTTATAGACATTGTAGGCATCAGAAGCGCTCCTACCATAATTGAACCCACGATCATTTTCATTTGTTTCCATTTAGCCATTTTCTTGTCCTCCTTAGTATTTATTGTGTTATGAAATAACAAATGCTTGTACCACGATAATATATTTTTTTTTATTGTTATGTCAAGTCGTTTTGCAAAATTACATATTTTTTATAATTTATCCTCATTTTAATTGTGCATATTGTATATATTACGATAAAATAATTTTATTTTTTTACTTTTTTTATTTGATTATTTGTAAAACTTGTGTTATATTGGATTTAAATTAAAAGGAAAGGGGGAGAAACGATAGATATGGACACTATCCAGTATCCTACATTGATAAAATCAATGAAATGTATCCTCAAATGACTCAAAGTCAGCAACAGCTTGCTACTTATATTTTGGAAATCCATCCATCGTAGTAAATACATCGATAACTGATCTTATGAGTCACACTAATTTTCGAAGCGAAGCTTCTGTTGTAAAATTCTGCCGACTACTTGGATTTGACGGATTTAAATCTTTTAAAATCAAACTTACACAGGAATATTTAAATCGAACATTTTATCATTCTCAAAACGATATTACCTTAGACGACACACCTGGGGATATTAAGAAAAAAGTATTCCTTGGCGCTATTAACTCATTGAACAAAAATTCAGACACCATTATAGATGAATGTACAGAAGCCAGTGTCTTATCATCTCTGCTAACCGCATTATAATTATCGGCCATGGAGCTTCAGCTGCAATATGCAGTATGCCTATTTTCGTTTTACTGAACTTGGCCTTAATTGTGTCTACAACCTGGATGCACACATGACCGCCGCATTGCTTTCACATTCTAAGACTAATGATTTGATTTTATGCGTATCACAATCTGGTGAAACAGCTGACATTTATAAACAAATTGAAAACGCATACAGAAATAGAATTGCAACAATTCTAATTACAGGAAATCCCAATTCTTCTATTGCAAAGATTTCTACTGTCGTATTAAGCACACTTAGTGAAGAGTTCAGTATTTTGACAGATGCATTAAATTCGCGCATATCTCAATTCTGTTTAATTGATGCTCTTTTTTCTATGATCAGTATAAAAGATGCAAATAGAATGATTCCACGTCTTCAGGAAACCAGAAATACTTTTAAGAATACAAGATAGAACAGAATAATTTGTAGAATTACATTTCATTTACTTTAAGAATGGATAACAAATGCTTACAACATCCACGTTAGAAAGGACAATCAGAAATGGATACATACACAATTACAATAGACGGCGGTACTACTAATACACGTTGCATTCTTTGGAACAGTAGTCGTCAACGAATAGATGAACAGAAACGTGAGGTCGGCGTACGCAATACGGCCATAGATGGCAATAATTCCAAATTAAAAAATGCTGTTAAAGAATGCCTTGAGCAGTTGCTTGAAGACCATTCTCTTACTTACGATAACATCAATCATATTATTGCCAGCGGTATGATTACTTCCGATGTAGGAATTGTTGTCGTTCCGCACCTCACAGCTCCTGCCGATTTAGAACAGATAGCTCGTTCTACTGTTGCAATAAGGCTTCCAGAAATATGTCCAATCCCAATCCACTTTATACCTGGAATCAAAAACTCATGTATAATATTTCTCTTGAAAATTACGAAGCAATGGATATCATGCGTGGCGAAGAAGTAGAAAGTCTCGCCATTATTGATAAATACCATAATGGTTCCCCAATGATCCTAGTACTTCCAGGATCACACAATAAGTTTGTCGCAGTAAATGCCGATAAAGAAATAACCGGTTGCCTTACTTCTATTTCCGGAGAACTACTTTCTGCAATTATCAACGATACAATCATTGCCAAGTCAGTAAACAGAAGTTTTGTTACTGCTGACCAATATGACAGAAAATGGCTTCTTCTAGGCTATAATACCGCAAAAGAAACCGGACTTGGACGTGCATGCTTTTCCGGTCGTATACTCGGACTTTTCTGCAACGCCGAGCCTTCAAAATATCAAACTATATTTTAGGTGCAGCACTTCAGGGTGACATTCAGGCTATCAGAAATTCCTCCGCACTTTGTGTAACTGACGATACTCAGTTTGTTGTCTGTGGAAAAGATCCTTTTAAACAGGCATTAGTTGACATCTTCACAGAAGAAAAACTAAGTAACCAAATAACTATATTTGAACCCGAAGCTGGATTTTCTGCTTCTGCTTTAGGTGCATATCTTGTAGCTGAAAAATGTAAAATTATATAGGAGAAAATATATTATGAAAGTTGTAATTACAGATTATCAATACGAAAATATAGATTCAGAACGTTCAATTATCACTGGTGCAGGTTATGAATTATTTGATTACCAAGTTAAAACTACTCCAGATCTTATTCCAGTTGTAAAAGATGCAGATGCAGTCATCACACAGTATTCTGATATTAATGCAGAAGTAATCGAACACATGCAGAATTGTAAAATCATCATAAAGTACGGAATTGGCGTAAATAATATTGATTGTGAAGCTGCTTCCAAGAAAGGAATTTATGTGTGCAATGTACCTGATTATGGTGTGGATGAAGTATCCGACCATGCGTGTACCATGCTTCTCGCTTTAGGAAAAAAGCTACCCATCTTAGCAAAATCTTTCCGCAAAGGTGAATGGGGATATTCCAGTGTTGTCCCTCTTTTAAGATTATCAGAATGCACTCTTGGATTGGTAGGCTTTGGTCGCATCCCTAAAATGGTTGCCCGCAAAATGAGTGCATTTGGAATGAAAGTGATCGCATACGATCCTTATATAAATGAGACTGCTGCTCAGGAGCTAAATGTAACACCTGTTACTTTAGAACAGCTTCTCAAAGATAGCGATCTTATCTCTGTTCATTGCCCACTTACAAAAGATACTTACCATCTTATCGGGAAAGAAGAAATGACATTATTAAAACCAAACGCTATTCTTGTGAATACAGCTCGTGGCGGAATCATCGACGAGGCCGCTCTTATCGAAGCACTGCAAAACGGCAAGATTTCTGGTGCCGGAGTAGATGTATTTGAAAACGAACCAGTTACTCCAGAACATCCATTACTCCATATGGATAATGTAATCGCAACTCCACATAGCGCATGGTATAGCGAAACTGCAATTCATACATTGCAAAGAAAAGTAGCCGAAGAAGTAGTTAATGTATTAAATGGTAATCCTCCTTTTAATTGCGTAAATATGAAATAATTGAAGCAAGCGTCTCGTAACTAGGTAATCATTCGTATATTAACATCTTATAAAAAGCCATCTGATACTGTTCTTGGCTGTCTGCCAGATTCTCTATCAGATGGCTTAGTATTATTTTTTCAGTTTAGTACGGCAGTATTCCGAAAGATCCTCTGGTAGTGTAAAATAGTTTGTGTTTTTGGATCGATTATCTTCTAAATGATGACAAATCTGATAACGATTTGGCGAGGAAAATTTTTATATTTTCTAATCCAGGGCTTTTCTTGTTATCATGCCCGCCTCCGTGCGGGCATTTTTAAATTCAGCAGAGCACCGCAGGCGGTCCTTCCTGTACAGAAAAAAGAAGCGCTCATACAGGCGCTTCTTCTTACCATATTAGAACTTCGATCAAAAGTTAATGATCCACAAAGTGGGCCATTTTTCAAAAAATTACATGAATTTATATAGAGTTTTATCCAAGTCGGAAATCCGCTAAATGCTCTAGCTATCAGCATTTAAAGGCATTTAACAACTTATATGGACATGTATGAAATCGGCCTCGTAATAACGATTCCTAATTTCATTTTTGTCTATATCTCCTTTTAAGTGTATTGATTTTACATTTTAAAATCTCTTCCTGTTATAATCGCGCTCCTTTTCATAAAAAAGCCCCGATACGCATGAATTATATCACATCAGGATTCTTTTGTACACCTCTTGTATATGTATTTCCAACTCATTCAACCATAAAACAGGGCTATCGCCCTGTAAATTTATCTGCAGATGCGACAGCCCTTCAAAACCTCAATCATCCCAAAAACAGTTTTTAAGTTACAGGCAGAAATGTTTCTTTCTGACATATTCAAAGGTCAGGGGCTTGTTGGATAGTTTGACTTAGTTATCTTTTTACAACTTCAATCTTAAATTTTGCTGCCTTTTTACCACATTCAACAGTAATTACTGCCTTACCTTTTTTCCTGGCAGTAATCACACCTTTAGAGTTCACTGATGCAATCTTTTCATTCGAAGAACTATAGGTAAATTGGGGTTTACTGGTAACCGGTACAGCAGCAGCTGACAAGGTCAGCTTTTCTCCAACTTTCATACGAACTGTCTTTTGGATCTTTTTGTCTGTCACCTTGTTGAATATTTTAAATGAGCTTATTCTCACAGCACCTTTCTGTACTTTTACAGTGAATCTGGCAGTTAAACCACTCCGTAATTTAATTTTAATGACTGCCTCTCCTACCTTATTTCCTGTGATCTTGCCCTTGTCAGTAACAGAAACAATCTTCTTATTACTGCTTGTCCAGGAAACTACCTTGTCACCTGCTGCCAGCCCTGATACTTTAACCTGGAATGACTGATTCAATTTTAACGGAAGTACCTGATCAACAGGTACATTCAATTTTATAGTTGGTTTCAGCTTCTTGATCTTTTTTGTTTCTTTCGCATCACCACACACTGTACACTGTCGTTCCTTTAGTCCTTCTTTCACAGCAGTTGCAGATCGTATCACCTTCCAGTCTCCCATTACATGTCCTTTTGCCGGAATCTTCTCTGTCTTTCCTGTCTTGAAACAATCTAAACATACTTCCTGTCTGCTTCCGTCTTCTGCACATGTTGGTTCTATATCGGTCTTCCACTGGTAATTGTGAACAGCAGGAAGAAAATCTTCATTTTCTTGCCCGCAGTTTTCACATTTTTTATAGATGATCCCAGGAATGCAAGCCATCTTAGGAACCTCCTTGATAACACTCCAGTGATGTCTGCACCTGGATTCTCCTATATGAATAAGAAAACTATATTGCTCTGCCTCATAAGCATAATCTCTGTATGTAAGTATCACCCTTGCTGTTCCTGGTCTTTTTGCCTCAATCTGCCATCCTCTGTCCTTCTCTTCCACTGTACATATCTCAGTCTCTTCTAACGCCGGATCTTTATCCTTCTCCTCTATAGTCTGTACCTCAACACCCCAGATTGGAAATGTAATATACTGACCTCCTCCAAAAGCTGCCTTATCCATATACAGAAGATATTCCTCGTTAATATCATATGTCTCGCCTGGAAAGAGTTCCTGATCTTTCGGCAGGATATACTCTTCTATATTCGTTCTTGCATAAATTCCTTTCTGTGTACAATAAACCTCGTCGCCTCTTACCAAAACATAGGCATAGATCGCAAACCAGTAATCTTTATATCTCTCATTTTCATCTTTCCATTTATATGCTTCCAAAAGTTTTTGTCCATCAATTATAATAACACTGTCATCCTCAGGATCGACTTTCCAGAAACGCTGCTCCTGCGGCCAGTCCGCTAAAGATATATATGAATAACGCTCATACTCATCTCCTTCTTTTCTAAGTACAACTTCCCAGAAAATAGTTGCATCTTTATCACGGAGATTGTCCGTATTCAAATAAAATCTGGCGCTCTTTATGTCTGAATATGCATACAGAAAACCATTCTTTTCCTCATCTCCAGAATCCTGAAACCATATTGCATATTCATCGTTATCTCCTGCTGAAAAAACTTCTTCCTGAACATCTGTCTGTATATCCGGTTGCCGGAATATTTCTGTTTCTGATTCAAAATCAACCTCATCTTCTGTTACAGATACATCTTCTTCCACATCCTGAAACTCTGAAAAATCCTCATTTTCAGCCAGCACTGTAACAGAATTACTGCTTAATACAACAGCCGCCGTCAATGTCCATGTCAATATCCTTCTTATCTTATAATACATTAGCCTGTCCCCCTTCTTTTCTGCTGCAGTCCAACGTAACACAATTATCTACCCAATTTTATTATACATAAAGCTCTCCAAAAAACAATTTATTCCTTAGATATATGTAAATTTTGTAATTTCTTTACAGTATATCAGTTTATTTTCTGTACAATTATTCTTTTATATCTGTTATAAAAATATGGCAGAAGACACTCTAAAATGTATTCCTCTGCCATGTTTTTATCAGTATTCTTTGTTTTAGGATAATAAGCGGGAATCCTTGGCAATTCAATTACCGAGCCTGCAAATAAAAAGTCAATAGCAAATTGATGATTTCAGGCAAAAATTTTTGCAAGATTTTGAACATTAAAATAAGACCACCGATATTCGCTGGTCTAAAATAAAGGTATTGACGAGATATTTATTCTGGGAGTGAAGACAGATATTCTTTCACTCGACCATAGTAGATGCGAAGAAACTTATTCGCACCGGCTGTCATGTAGACGTAATAAGGCTTTCCTTGTGCTCGTTTCTTATCCATAAACAAGTAGACAGGATCATCCTGTGGCTTTGTTTTGATGAGAACATCCATGACTTGAAACAGAGTCTTACGAAGAGTACTGGAACCGCGCTTGGAAGCAGGAACGCTTTTCTGCTCATATGAACCGGATTCATTTACACCGGGATCAACGCCTGCAAAGGCTGTAATGGCTCCTTTGTGGGTAAATCGGGAGACATCACCAATCTCTGCCATAAGCTGTGGACCAAGCGATTTACCTACACCTTTCATAGCCATGACAACAGGGTATTCCGGCAGTTTAGAAGCAGCCTCATTCATCATGGTACGAAGCTGTTCCACAGTCTGTGAAGCCGTATTTAATTGTTCTACAGCCTGTTTGATGATTAACTTTGTCAGATCGTCTTTTGGAAGTATAGAAACAAGCTCCTTAGATGCTTCATAGATTTCAACAGCTTTTGAACGGCTGAAGTTGTACTTCCTGCGTTTACACCACTTTTGATAGTGGTCGATAAAGGCGTTTAGAGAGAGTTTACGAACACAATCCACATGCCAGTAGGTGGCTGAAAAGTCAACCCATTTTTGACTTCCATCCTCACGGGCAGGGCTGTCAAAATAAGTGTTAGCTCCCGGATAAGTTTGGTCAAGGATGCTGATTAGATTATTTTTCATAGCGGTTTTGTGTTTCATGTAAAAATCAAACTGGCGGTTCATGGTTTTCAGTTGATTACGAATTTCATCCATGAGACTATACTGTCTGAGTTCCGTCCAACTGTCAAGAGTATAGCGTGCAATTTTTACTGCATCCGCTTTATCGGACTTTACTTTGCGGAGAGAGTTGTCTCCAAAATCTTTGATGAGTTTGGGATTTATGGCAGATACAAAAAGGTCAGCTTTCGAAAGTTCACGGACAAGAGGTTCGTAATAACGACCGGTGTGTTCCATGACAATACGAGATTCGCCATCAATGGATTGGATCTGCTCAATGAGAGAGCGAATCCCACTGACTGTGTGTTTGACTTCAAATGGTTTTGAAATGATCTCACCATAAGAACGAAGGATAGCAACCATGCTTTTTCCTTTGGAAACATCAATACCTACTGCATTCATATTCATAAATTTGTCACTCCTTAAAATCAGATTATGCAATGGATAAAGACCAGTTTTACTCATTGCCTATTCCATCTACTGTGGTGTGACACGAACGTACCGAAGGCAGTTCAACCTGCATAAAACGAACGCTGCAAATGAGGAGCTGGTTATCAGTCTCGGCAACGGACGCGAAGTCCAAGATGAATAAGACGATATACCGATTGCTCCATACATTTTAACAGCTTAAGCAACAAGATGGATAATTCCTTACTGGCTGTAAGGGATATTAACCATAAATATATTGTAGTAGATGAAAGCGCAAACTGTGCATATCTGCACTCATAATAAATAAAAATAACAAAATGATTTTCATTCAATTTCTCCCTTCTCCTCCCTATAAAAAGCTGTATCCAGCATTATAAAAAAAGAAAATATGTTCGATATTTTATTGCGAAATTTTTGATATCATGGTATACTATATGCATGAAAGAAAATCTTATACATTATCGCACTTGTGTGTGTAATATTAATTACCATATGGTATGGTCGGTAAAATACCGGCGGAAGATATTAAGTGCGGAGGTCGAGGCATATCTGCAGGAACTGGTGCAGGAGATCGCAGAAGATAAGGGCTTTACGGTCCATCTGT
>ENA-OQIC01000181-OQIC01000181.1-human-gut-metagenome-genome-assembly--contig:-NODE-181-length-28897-cov-1.965589_pt1 | contig 28897 bp, 33 predicted proteins | sample MGYA00242572_ERZ504736 | MGnify/ENA primary metagenome ERZ504736 (study PRJEB26092, sample SAMD00036201) | human gut metagenome | host: Homo sapiens | study: EMG produced TPA metagenomics assembly of...
GAACCGAAAAAATATTGGAAGCAAAAGATATTTGTAAAGCATACGGAAAAAATATGGTACTTAATCAGGTAAATCTTACGATAAAAGCGGGCGAGATATATGGACTGGTTGGAGAAAATGGTGCAGGAAAAAGTAGCCTGATGAAAGTTATTACAGGACTAACAAAGCGACTTCAGGTGAGATAAGTTTATTTGGTAAAAAAAATCTTGAAGATGAAAGAAATAAGATAGGATGTTTAATTGAAAATCCAGCTTTGTATATGGACATGACAGCACGCCAAAATTTGGAAATCCAGCGTACTCAACGAGGAATTCCAGGAAAAGTAGTATTGATGAAGTTCTGGAAATAATGGATTTAAAGGACGCTGGAAATAAAAGAGTGAAGGCTTTTTCTTTAGGGATGAAACAGCGATTAGGAATTGCAATTGCATTGCTTGGTCGCCCACAGTTGCTAATTTTAGATGAACCAATAAATGGCTTAGATCCAACCAAAATTAAATATGTGCGAGAAGTCTTAAAGAATATGAATGAAGAAGATGGTACAACGATACTTATATCCAGTCATATTTTGCCAGAGTTACATCAACTTGCAACTGTATATGGATTTATACATCATGGAAAAATGTTACAACAGATTACAGATAAAGAATTAGATGAGAAATGTCGTCGTCATGTTCATATCGAAGTAGACAATGTGGAAAAGGCTAGTTGTATTTTAGATGAGAGGTATCCAGAAAGTCAAATAAAAGTTTATTTAAGAAATGTGATTAAGGTATTTGGTTATAATAAAAATATTTCTGATATAACAAAAGAATTAGTATATGGAGGAGTTGGTGTAGAAAAAATAGGATATGAAGGAGAAGACTTAGAAGAGTATTACACAAATCTATTATCGGAGGTGAAATCGAATGAGACAGCTTAAAGCAGAGTACTATAAAATGAAATATTCGCAAGCCTCGAAGTGGGTTTTAGTATTTATGGCATTTATTTTTTTTATACCGTTCGTTGTGGGAAATGATACATTGTTTATGACTTTTGGTGATTATAGAAATATAGATAGCATTGGTTGGATTTGCTACATAGACGACATGAATAATGTAAAAGCTGCAGAAATCGCAAGATTTGCATTATCAATTAATTTTTTTTCTTGGATTGGATTAATTGTCTATATTACGACAATGGTATCTGCAGAATTTCATCAAGGAACAATAAGAGCTTCTGTCGTATATGGGATAAATCGAACCAAATTATTTTTAAGTAAATTACTGGTGATAAATGTTCACTTTTTTATTCTCTATTATATTGTGGAAACTGCATTAGGCTTAGGATTAGCATGGAAGTATGGTTTTCATTATAAAGGTGAGGAATTTTTGATTTTTATCGGAATGGTTACCTTAAATATGATAGCTATGATTGGAATGGAAGCTGTGGCGGTTTTGATTACGGTTTTAGTAAAGAATACAGGAATTGTGGCAGCTTTATCATGTGTATATTTCTTTGCAGGTGCGATTACTTATCCTATGGTATATGAGAATTTTCAAAATCAATCAGTGCTTCTTAAAGCATTTTGTGTTATGAACCCGACCACTTATATGTATAATATTTGTGGATATCGGATGACAAATGGGATTGTTGTTGGAACTATTATGTATGGTATGGGTGCGTGCCTGGTGGGGATAGTTTTAATGCATTTTGCATTGAAACGTCAAGAACTTTAATTTGTGTTTCAAGTAGCTCTTACTACTTTGAAATAAATAAATATTTTACAGGAGGATATTGCAATGAAGTGGATTAACAAAGCATCAGAGGACAAAAGTACAAGAATCTGCTGGGTTTACAATGATAAAGGTTGTGGATCTAAAAAGGCTACATGTGTAATTCGTTACTAAAGATATTTGTAGTCAGTAAAGGAAAATGTGCTCAGCAATATGCTGGGCACATTTTCATTATTGCAAAGAACACTGTGAAAACAAGAGATTAAGAAAAGAGGATATAATAATGAAATTATCAAGATACAATATAGAGAAAAAAGAAGATAAAAGTTGTTTGATTTACAATACGGTCACATCTGCAATACTGGAATTAGATACTGATTATGAAAAATCATATTATGAAATGAAAGAAGGGAAAAAATGTTCAAAGCCTGATTTAGAGTCAGCATTATTAGAGGGTGGTATGCTAGTTGAAGATGATAAAGATGAATTTGCAGAATTGCTTATAAGAAATAAAATAGAAAGGTTTGCGGATTCAAATCTTACATTAACTATTGCCCCAACTATGGCATGTAATTTTTGTTGTCCCTATTGCTATGAAAAGGGAGAGAATATATTACTATGTCTGAGACTGTTCAGGATCAATTAACATCGCAGCTCAAAGAAAAATATCAGCATATACATGAATTAACGGTATCTTGGTATGGAGGGGAGCCATTATTGGCAATTGAAACTATTGAAAAATTAACCAAAAAGATAAAGTCTGTTTTGCCACTTGGTTGCAAATATAATGCGGATATGGTCACAAATGGTTATAAATTGACTAGAAGAGTAGCTGAAAAATTAAAAGACATGGACATCCACTATATTCAAGTTACTTTAGATGGTTCAAAACAAGCCCATGATAGTAGAAGGATTCTCCATAATCATCAGCCTACCTTCGAACATATATTGGACAATATAAGAGAATGTGCGGATATTTTGAATATTTCGATAAGAATTAATGTTGACAAGACAAATATAAACGAAGCAACAGAAATATTTGATTGGCTAGAAAGATATGGTTTAAAAGGTAGAGTTGGTTATTATTTAGCACCAGTAGATGATATTAATGGAGTATGTAATAATCATATATGTATGGAACGACCACAGTACGCAAAAGAAGAGATTGCGTTTTATAAAGAAGGGATTAAGAGAGGCTTTATGTACCAAGGTGTTAAGCCGAGCAATTATGGTGTATGTGGAGCAATTAGCTTAAATTCATTTGTGATAGGTCCAGATGGAGCGTTGTATAAATGTTGGAATGATATTGGATATAGTGAACGAAGTATCGGTAATTTGGAAAAAGGAATCAAACTTACAAATAAATTTGTAGAATGGCTTTCCTATGATGTTGTAAAGGATCAAGAATGTAAAGATTGTTCATTTTTTCCAGTATGTTATGGTGGGTGTGCTGCTTATAAAAATAAGATTTGTTCTTCAGTAAAATGGAATGCAGAAGAGATGTTGGAGCTGATGAAAGAAATGGCTCAATGGAATAGCAGGGAGAATTGGAATGATAAAATTTTGCAGTAAATATGTTTTTCAATATAAAATAGAATATGGGATATATTTTTTGTTGGGTATTATACTGTGCGGGTTAAATACATTTATACCGGCTGCTATGGGACAATTTATTAATATGTTTAATGTGGAAACAACATATTCAGCAATGTTAAAATTCATATTTTTATTACTGTTATTGTATGTTGGTAAGGAAATTGTCTGCTATGTCAATAAAATACTTTATATAAGGATACAGACTAATGTCAGCATTTTCATTAAATTTCGAAATTGTAAATCATTTAAAAAAAAAGTTTCGCCACTCGTAATTGGCAGACTGATTTATCGTACTTATCTCAAAGGATAAACAATGATGCGAATGATGTACTTATTTTTTTCATCAGCTCCTTGACTGAATTGATATTTTCAGTTTTTTCAGCGGGTATAATCTTATTTATGATTTGGAAAATGGATTCGATTGCTTTTATAGTTACAATGTTTTTATTAGCACTTTATTTTTTATATATATTGGCTTCAAAAAGCGTATTTATAATTGCAGTTATGGAATGAAAGAGGAGAAATCCAATTTCTTCTCCAGACTGCAGGAACAAATTAGAAAAAATAGAGTTTATAAAATACATAGTATGGATTCATTTTTTCAAATAGGTTAGTAGCATCATATCAAAAATTATATCGATCTATATTTAAACAACAAGCGACTATCCAGGCATTTGCAAATCTTGAAGGGATTGTAGGGGCAATATCTGTATGCATTTTACTTTGGATTGGAGGAAAAAAGATACTTACTGGAGATATGCAAATAGGATATTTCTATATGATTTCAGTATATTTTAATATGATTTTGGAATATGGAAAAGAAATAGTGGCATACGGTCAAGAATACCAAGAGGCTTATGTATCCTTTGAACGTATAAAATCTATTTTAGAAATTAAGGAGCAGTCTAAGGGGTGTATAAGACTTAATGAAATCAAACAAATTAGAATTCAGGATTTGAATTTTGCATATGACCAGAAAGAAACCATAAAAAGTTTTTCTACAAACTTAAAAAAGGGGAAAGTTTATGGATTGAAAGGAGAAAACGGATGTGGGAAAAGTACACTTATTAAAATTTTAATGGGTATGTATGTAGATGAATATCAAGGGAATATAATATGGAACGATACAGAAATGAGAAATTTAGATATGGATTATATAAGAGAACATGTAATCAGTGTAACAGAACAGGAGCCGACTTTAATAGCAGATACAATATATAATAATATTGCTTTATATCGAAAGCTTGATGTAAAATGTATACAGAGAGCCGTTGATTGCTTTGGTGATAGTATTTTGAAAAGAGATAATTGGGATTTGCAAATTAATGAAAAGTCAAGTAATATTTCCGGTGGAGAAAAGCAAAAAATTGCAATTATTCGCCAAGTAGTGCAAGACGGTCAGGTAATGATTTTTGATGAGCCTACCTCAGCTATGGATGAGAGTGGAAAAAAACAATTTTTACAGTTGATCGATCAAATTAAAAATCATAAAATAATTATTATTGTTTCACATGATAATGCAATCTTGAATACATGTGATGAGATTCTAATATTATAAGGAGATATGAAGTTTGCTAGTTGTCTTTTTAATAACAGGAGTGTTTATATTATTAGGCATATTATACATTTTTCATCTGAAGAGGGAAATTAGAAGAATTATAGAATGGATAGAACATAATGAGCATATCTACTCGGTCAATGTATTGGATAAAGATATTGAGAACCTTGCACTTAGTATCAACAAGCGAATTAAAGAAGATGAACGAAAAGAACATCAGCTAAAAAAACAGGATAAAAATTTTAAAAAGATGGTAGCAAATTTATCACACGATTTACGTACTCCATTAACTGTTATTATTGGTTACTTGCAGTTAATTAGATTAGAAAAAAATGTGAATGAACCTGTTAATAGCTATATAGAACATATTGAAAAAAAGGCGGATTATTTAAAAAAATTAGTAGACGATTTATATTTATTGTTTTGGAGTGAAGCAATAGAGAGCGAAGTTGATATGAAATCAGTCAATATTACAGAGGTAGTCACTTCTTTGTTAAAGGAATATATTCAAAATTCAAAACGTGCCTCAGAACAATTAGATATTAGACTGCCACATGGAAACATTTGGATACTTGCTCAAGAGAAAATATTAATTAGAATTTTATGTAATTTAATAGATAATGCTTTAAAGTATAGTACTGGTGATATAATGTTTTACATGTGGGGAGAATCCGAGTATTGTCATATACAAATAAGCAATCCTTCTGATTATATTAGTGATGAAGAATTAAAATCTATATTTGATTTGTTTTACACAAAAGATGAAGCAAGGATAAAAAGCAGTGGTATCGGATTGTATGCTACTAGAAAGCTAGTAATACAAATAAGTGGTGATATTCAAGTGAATTATGAAGCGGGAATTTTCACTGTCAGTATAAAGTTGCCCTTAATATGAAAAATTGGTCACAGTAGAAAAATAAAAGATATTGTTACTGCATTTTGAAACCCTGAAAGTGAAAGCACTGTCCATTTTTTGAAGAGTCTTCTGGAATACAATAGATTATTATTCCCTGCGATTGCTGTTATGCTGTCATCCTTGAGACAGAATACGTGGTAGTTCGGAGTGGTTTTTGTCATTTCACTGGGACGGCAGAAGGAAAACTTATAAAGCATAATAGAAGTGGGTATGTGAAAGTGGCATATCCACTTCTATTGTATTTAGAGAAGAAATCTAAGAGTTCTTCGGGGAAACATCTTCATTTAGGGATAATTCCTCATACGCAAGTAAATCCGGAGTAACCTTTTCTTCACCCGAAAGGTTTGCTACATTCCGGAAATATAGGCGATAATAATGTCCAGATAAAAGGCGGATATTTTTATCGAATGTAAAGTGATATTCTTTCTGGTCAGTGGAACGGAAAATAATTTTCTGTTTCTTGGTAAGTGGGCTGACTTCACGTTTTGTACAGGTTCCAGTTAATTCGGTATAGTCATGCATCTTGATGGTATGTAGCAGACTCACAATTCGTATGGCAGTTCCAACACCGATGCAAAGACTCATAAGGAGAAATATCTGGTCGTCTGTTATAAATCCGTAAATACATCCAAATAGGACACAGAAAAAGCCGATTGCCCCATGGACAATCAGCTTATTAAGAAATGGTTTTGGCATAATTTGCTCCTTCCTATAATTTTTCAAATGCAATCTGTTTATTGAGGTACAAATTACTGATGGCTTCCAGTACAGGATAACCGGCATGGGTGAATTGGATATCCTGTGCCAGGGTACGGAATGTTGCATCCGAGGTTTCATAGAGCTGCGTCAAAAGTTGCTCTGTATTTTGTGGATGGATGCCCTGTTCTACACAGGTTACAAGCTCTGCCGTAGAAATCTGTACTTTTTTTGCTATTTGGAGTACCGTGTCCTCTATAGCAGTCCGTGCCGGCTTTTTAGATAATGGATCAGTTCCTTTGTGTGCAGTTTTTTCTTCATGCAGAGATAGATGCAGGTAAAAAGCCGTACTGAAAAACTGTCCTGCAATGGCTGATATAAAGTTCTCCTAAGAGGCGGTACAGGGCATCCACACCAGTTAAACCATCCCCTTTTACAACCAGTCCTCGAAGCAGCAGCCGATTCAGGTAAGGTTCAATGGGGATATTTTCCGAACGGTGATGTTTTTTCAAGCGTTCGGAAAAAGCAGACTGCAATTCATGGATCTGTCGGATTTGAAATGCGAGGCTGCTCCACAGAAAGAATTCTTCTTCTGTCAGTCCGTATTCCTGCCGGTTATTGATAACAGTCGGTGTTTTATGTTCCTTTATGGAATCCTGGAATCGTAGGATTCCGACTGCAGTATAAAGTGTCAGCATAATCGTTCTCCCTTCAAGATAAAAGAGTATATAATTTGGTATCCTGCTGTAAGTATTTCCGGGCTTTGCTTTGCCATGCCCGGACATGATTCATTGGGACACCATAATGTTTGGAAATTTCTTGGTTGGTATATCCTTTTTGCTGCAGGAGCAGGGCATGTATTCCTTTTCTTAGTGTATTGCAGCTTCTCGCTTCTAAGGACTGCAGGTGCTTATAAATGGGTTCCTGGTTCATACATTGTTCCTGCCATAGTTCGGTTTTTTGGTCTACAAGCAGGGGTTCCATGTCAAATTCGGAAGATGCATACATGGAACAGGTGTATTTTCGTTCTTTTTGCAGTTTTCTCCAATAACTGTAAATGGCATTTCGTATGGCAACTTTGGCGTAAACTGCAAAGGGACGGGTGTTGTCATAGTTCATGGCGGCTTTGCATAAAGCTAAGTTTCCGGCTTGCAGAAGGTCTTGCTGCTCATCGTATGAGACATAAGCACAACGGGAAGTCAATTTTTTTACCATTTCAGGTACCAAATATAAGTACTCCTCTGTCAATCGGCGTTCATCATCTGTCATCGGGATGATCATACATATCCCCCTTTCAACCAATGGCCCTGAGAGGGATATGGTTATTCTCCAGAATCTTCATGGATTCCAGAATTAGTTGATCACACATATAAGTGCTAAATTCTCCGATGTGTGCTTCCTTGGCAGTCAGACAGAATTTATCAGCAATCCAGCGGTAAGCCTCCGATTTCGTAAAGATGTGGTTTAGCCATATCTGGTCAAATACCCGGTGTGCTTGGATCCTTTTTTGCCGAAGCTCTTTGTTTGCCAGTTTTCCTTTGGCATTGGTAGTGCCAGGATGAACTCCTACATAAGAATTACACTGTGGGAAGTGACTGCACACATAGAGTTTTCCATCTTTCGCTTTATTTCCATATACATAGGACGCATCCCTTAAAATTGCGATGCTGCCGCAGTATGGGCAGCGGATTTGTTTCTGTTTCATAAAGATTCACCTCGCTTACGTGTTTTATACGTATATTGTAAGAAAGCAGGTGATGAATTCCCATAGGATGGGCATAGAAACTACTCCCAGATTCGGACTAAATGGCACAAAATGCAGAAAATCTAAGAATAGAACAGTGCTTGATAAGCGGAAAGAAACCGCTGTCTGCAAAACGTGAGTAATTTACTGGTGTAAAGATGAACCCTGCACAGAAAATCCGGATGACATAAACAGAAATCAGAGCTATACATAGCCGATACAGATTTCTGGTGCGTTTGTTCCAGGGCTTTCTCGGACGAAACTTCAGGTACAGGATTAAAAGTGCAGGAATAAAAATAAAGTTCGTAAATATTGTATCGATTCCTTGAATCATAGCAGTGAAATTCAACATAAAATCGCCTCCTTTCTTATCCTGTACGCAGAAAGTGCCAAAAGTGCAACCTTTTACCAGTGATAATGAGATGCTTCCTGGTGCCGCAGTAAAGCAAAACAAGGACATGGCTTATCGGTCAATGCTTCTTTTGCAAAGTAGAGTCCATATAAAGACTGAAATTGTTCCAGTGTTATGGCGGATAGACATTCCGTTGGTTCCGGTATGCGGGAGAAGAGCATACGGGCATCTGCCATGGGCAGGACACATGGACTGCCGTTTTCATCTGGATGATATAAGAAGTGTGGGCCATTACAATAACCTGGGGTTTTACAGGAAACACAGCGAACATAAATACAGGAATGCCAATTTCCATCACAAATATCTAAAAAATGCCGGATGTGTTTGGCATCGGCATTACAACGAGATTGTTCCATATTCATCACCTTTATAGCAGGCAGCCGTAATAAGCTGCCTGTGAGCATATCTATTGATAGTTACTTATCTTTTTTCCGCTTACGGATATATAAGATACCAAATCCTGCAGCAAAGAGGAGTGCGGCACCTGCCAGTAAAAGATAAGGAAGAACGGTTGTTTCATCTCCGGTCTTGACTGGTTTGGAAGGTTCAGGTGTGTCTTTTGGAGCTTCCGTAAGTTTTATCGTTTGTCCTTTATCGTCCAGATCCTCATGGGAAGCAATTTCAAGTGCTGTTTCTCCTTCAAGGGAAAAAAAGTTTTTCAAAAACGACTACATCATGTCCAGCCAATGTGCTTCCATCAAAAGTGAAGATGACTTCGACAGAACCATTGGAATCCTTTGGTGTAAATTCTGTTTCTGCCGTGACAGGTTTTCCATCAATCATAACTTCCTTTTGGGTTGTTTTGTCCATCAGTGTGCCGACCAGTTTGTATGGAGTATCCGGAATCAGATTTTGGTAGGATACGGTGTCAATGATGGTTACTTCTTTCGTAGCAACGGCTTCCTGATCCCCATCCGCTTTGTCCTTCGCAGTAGTTCCAATTCCCGGGAAGTAGATAGACTGTTCATGGTCTTCTATATCGGCGTGAACAGCAATCTCTTTTTCCTGATACGTTAAAGACTCAAAGACAACAATTGTTTTGCCGGACAGGATGCTGCCATCAAATGTAAAGGTAAGTTCAATACTGCCAGAGGCATCTTCAGGAGTAAAGGTCGTAGTGGCAGTAATCGGTTTACCATCTGCCTGAAGAGGTTCTTTTGTCTCTTTGTCCATCAAGGTACCGGTAAGTGCATACTCTTTTCCTGGAATTAGGTTACTATATTTAACCGTATCAACAATAGTAATCTCTTTATCGGTTTTGGCAAAATGATCTCCGTCTGCTTTGTCTTTTGCAGTGGTAGCAATTTCCGGGAAGTAGATGGTCTGCCCATTATCTTCAAGATCAGCGTGTGTTGCAAATTCTTTGCCGTCATAAGTAGCAGATTCAAAAACAACTACGGTTTTTCCGGCAAGGGAAGTCCCATCAAAAGAAAAAATCACATCTACCGTTCCAGAGGATTCTTTAGGAGTAAATGTGGTTTCGGCAGTAACCTTTTTCTTATCTATTTCGACAGGTTTTCCGGTTTCTTTATCCATAAGGGTCCAGTCATAACATATTCTTCGCCGGGCAGAAGATTTTTGTAAGCTACCGTATCTACAAGGGTAACTTCTTTATCTGCCTGGGAAAGATTCATATCTGTTTCCTTATCTTTTGCAGTGGTCCCGATTTCTGGGAAATAGATAGTCTGATCCTGATCTGTAATGTCCGCATGAACAGCCAGTTTTAAATCCTCCTGGTACAGTTCTTCAAATACTACGATTGTTTTGCCCTTCAGAGAAGAGGCATTGAACGTAAAGGTCACTTTTGCAGAACCAGAAGATTTTTTGGTTTGAAGGTGGTTTCTGCTGTGACAGGTTTTCCATCTATTTCAATTGGCTTTCCGGATTCCTGATCCATCAGTGTGCCGATGAGCTTATAAGACTGTCCCTTCTTTAAGCCTTCGTATTCTACGGTATCAACCAGAGTGATTTTTTCTTCTGGTTTGGCAAAGTGGGAGTTGCTGTCTTTGTCAAGGGCAGTAGTTCCAATGGTAATCTGATCATCCGTTAAAGTTCCCATATCCACGACTACGTGATTTTTATATACAGAGACCTCAATTTTTAAGAGGTTCATACCTTCATTGGAATCGCAGCGTTGTTCTTCCAAAATATAGGTATCATAAATCAGGGCTCCTTTGGTATCATCAGGTTTAGAAGAGCCAAACCAGATTCCGTCTTCAGAAGTTTCCCCACGATTGGTATTTGTAGTGTGCTTATTCCATTCTGAGGAGGTACTGGCATAGCCATTTTTGTCTGTTACAATGGTATGACTTTCTCCTGTAGTTTTGGAGGTAATGGAAAATGGGACATTTGCCAGCCGGTTTAAATCTCCGTCAGATACCTTTACGAATTCTAAATCGCCACGGATTACCTGATTGGAAATCGCTGTTTCTTTTGCAGTTAAATCCAAAATTTTCCCATTTTCTGTGATATGAAACTCCTGAGAGAGTTTTCCCTCGTTCAAATAACCTTCCGGTGCTTTTGTCTCATCACCCCGGTAATGTCCATAAGGGAGAGTATCTTTTTTTGTGGAAGCAAGCCCTTTTTCATCTGTCTTCAAAGTGAGAACTACTTGATCTTTTTCGTAAAGGGTTCCATCCACAAGAACAGGATTTGGACCAAGATTGGTGATTGTAAATTCTGCATCCTTTAAAGAAGCATTTCCCTGTGGTTTGGCTTCTCCCGTTTCCAGATCCCGTTTTTGGATTTTGACACCGCCACGGATAATCTGGTTAGAAACAGAAGTCTCTTCTGTTGTTAAATCTACGATTTCTCCATTTTGGGTGATGTCAAATTCAAGAGCCTTTGCACCATCGGTTAGGTATCCGGAAGGCGCTTTGGTTTCTTCAATCCGGTAATGTCCAAGGGGCAGGGCATCAGCGGCACTTGCAGCAATACCATGTGCATCCGATTTAATTGTAAGTACTGCCTGACCATTTTCATAGAGCTTTCCACCTACCATACCGGCTGTTTGTTCAAAGTGGTAATGGTAAATTCGGCATCTGCAAGCGATGCGGTTCCTTGTGCTTGTGTTCCCTGAGTTTCCAGATCCCGCTTCTGAATTTTGACGCCGCCTCGGAAGACCTGTTCTTCGACAGAAGAAGCGTTATAAATAGAGATAGTTTCTTCCGTACCGGTACTGGTGATTTGCTGCACGAAAACAGATTCGTTTGGAAGATAGCCGGCAGGTGCTTTGGTTTCCTGTACGGTTACTGTACCCAGTGGGAAGCAGACGGTCTTTCCATCACTGGCATAGAAAAATTCATCCCCGGATACCAAATAATCTTTTGTAAAATGGATTTCTCCAGAGGCATCTGTTTTCAATATCCAGGTGCGAACCGGTTTCTTACCATTTGCTCCGGGATCGGTAGCTGACTGCTCTGTATAGAATTTTATTGTAAATTCGGCATTGGCGAGAGAGCCGGTTCCCTGTGCAGAATTTTGCTGTGTGTCAGCATCCAGCTTTTTAAGGAGCAGTTTTACGGGATTATTTTGAGGAATATCCTTTACTTTTACGGTAGATGTTCCTTCTGCTTTTACCGTAACATTATGGGCGGAAGGATCTATAGCAAATCCTTCTGGGGCACTGATTTCTTTAACGGTGTAACTTCCTTCTGCCAGTTCTTTGGATTTTGCATATCCTTTTTTATCGGTAACAAGAGTTTCTACCAGTTCTTCCCCTTTGTAGATTCCGTATTTGGCTCCTTCTAAAGAGTAATTGCCATTTTTATCGGAAATATCGGTATTGGCAGAGGATTTCTGCAGTTCGATAAAGCCGTTTGGAACCTGATACCAGCTTCCTGCAAAAGTTTGGGAAGCATTGCCAGGAACGATAAAAGCACGGAAGGATTCTGGTGGGGCAGGAAGCCCTTCAATGGCGTTGGCAACTTCCAATGCTTTGTCAATATAATTTTGAGGTGCACCATGAAAAGCACCGGTGTCCCCATTATTTCCTGCATGGATATAGGAAACGACCAGATGACCAATGACATAAGAATTGTCATCGGACCATCCTTGGAAATATTGATCTTTTATTACCTTTTCATAACCATATCCACCGTTTAAGTAGTAAAGAGCTTTTCTGAGTGGGGAATTTTTTCCCAAAAGGTTATAAGGATACTTTCCGGAAGCCGGTGTTTTCTTTAATGGTTCAACGCAATAAGCCGTGTTATTGCCATCAAAGCTCATGCGGGAAGTATAATAGTCCCCGTATGGAATTTTGGCTCCTGCCTTATAATCAATGGTTCCATCTGCAGCATAAGCGGTATGGGCATTGAAAAAGAGTGTGCTAAGAAACATCGTGACACAAAGAAAAAGGGCGGTTAGCCGGATATGAGGTTGTTTTGCTGGTTTTAACATAAATCTCCTCCTTTGTTAAAAAGAAAAGCAGCCACATTCGGGCTGCAGGTAACATTAACCGACTTTTTTATCCTGGCGTTTCAAGATTTCCAGGAGTTCCTGTCGGTCTGTGGTAATTAATTCTTTTTCCAGGTTGGAAGCTTTAAATTCCACAGTGATATTATTGTTGTTTGTTGAAATCAGTCCGTTTCCACGTTGGAAATGGGTGATATTCATGACTTCGGTTTCGGAAAGACGAAGAATGGTTTTTACACGTTGTGCCTCTTCATCTTCCATGTTAAGAATAATTTTGGTTTTACAGTTATTGATAATGCCTTTTCCATATTTTCCGTCATCCAGAGCAAAAAAGTCATTAAGATCCTGGGTTGCAAAAATACCGGCACCAGAGTATGCCCGGATAATCTTGGCAATCTCCAAAACAAATTCAGCGGCCAGGCGGTTACTGGAAGCACCGATGAGCTGCCATACTTCATCTACGAAAATAGCTTTTTCTTCGGTACGGTTTTCTTTGGCTTTATCCCATACATAGTCCAGAGCAACAAACATCCCCACCGTTAAGAGATCGCTGGAGCCGGTCAGCTCTGAGATGTCCAAAACAGTATATTTATTGGTCAGGTCTACATTGGTCTGCTGGTTAAAAGAGGAAGCAGAGCCATGGACAAGACGGTTCAGGATGTGAGCCAGCCGTTTGGTATCTTCGGTTTCCATCAAAACATCATATACATCTCCAAGAATTGGCATCGCTTTATAATGCTCCGGGTGTTTGGGATCAATGAGGGATTCATTCTTATGGGTGATTCCCTTTCTTGCATAGGTTTTAATCAGTGCTTCGTCCAAAAGCTGTTTTTCCTCATGGCTCATATCTGGAATGAGCAGAGAAAAGAAAACGTGCAGACGCTGAATCTTACTGGCTAAGGCAGATGCGTCTAAAGTTGGACCGTCCAGCAGCTCATTGACAGAGTTATCTACTTTTCGGATCTCCATGACATTGATGCAGTTTTGGCTGGCAGGAGAAATCTGGATAAAGGTTCCTCCTACATTTCTGGCAGCCCGATAAAACTCATGACCTTTTAACGGTGCGATGATAAATACCTGGATTCCTTTACGCCGCATACGAAGTGCCATAGTCTGCATGGTAAAGGTTTTCCGGATCCAGAAGTGCCAAGAATCGCAATATTGGAGTTTTTATATTGTTTGGAGTCAAAAATATCAGCAATCACTAAAGAGTTGTTATGCTTATTTACTCCAAATAGGATGCCGTTGTCATCGCAAATGCTGTAGCTGACGAAAGGATAGCAACTGGCAGCTCCGGTGGTTAAGACATTTCGTTTTGAGAGTTCATAGAGCTTCTTATCCAGGTTTACAAGAGGAAGGGAAGATAAAAATCCCTGTTCTTGCAGGAAGTAACAAGACCGCAGATCCATATCCTGTGAGATGAGAAGTTTTTTCATCTCCTGAATCCGCCATTGCAGTTCTTCCAGATCACCTGCCGTAATTGTAATCAAAAGATTCATGTAATAGAAATCTTCATTATTAGCAAGTCCCTGTTTGAGGAAATAGCCGGAACGGATGGCAGAATCCAGATCATCAAAATCCGCATTGGTATCAGAGGCATCTTTGATCTTTGAACGGTTGATCCGGATTTGCTGTCCAAGACGTTGCTGGATCTTATCTTTGGGCTGTTTATGCAGAAAAAAGTCAATGTCAATTCCTTCGCCAGCATTGATAAGCAGGGACAGCCAACCTGGCATTACTTTTGCTTTGTAACCATCGCACGGCACCAGCAGGTAAGAATGGTAGATGCCATTTACCAGCACATAGTTGCTGTGCTTAAAGTCCAAAGACTCTGGTGCAATGAATTCATTGATATGGATGTTATCCACTTCCTGCTCACGGCCAGATTCCATATAGCGGGTAAGTACCTGGTTAATCCGTTTTGGCAAAGGTGTTTCGGTACATTTGGTACGGTTCAGTAAAGTGTAGAGTACATCGGTTGTAAACTCATCTTCATTGTCATGAACCAGCACATCGTTGCCGCATTGATATAGAAAGGTTTTTGCGGTCTGTGCAGCAGTTTCCAAAGCTGCCAGGATTTCCTTTTCCTCCACCTTCCGATTCACATTGAAAGGTTCGTATTCAAAGATTAGGAAAAAACGTCTGGAAACCGCTTCTCTGGAACTTAACTGCCGGACAAATTGGATATAGTCTTTTTGTAACTGCCGGCAGTTAGGATCTGATTCCCGTTCCATTTCCAAACGGGACTGTTCCAGATGTTTGTTGATATCCGCTTTTTTGGAGATCATCTTAATCTGCAGTTTCACAGGACTGATTTTTAGGTAGGAGATGAAACTGAAGATGATCCCTGTTGTTCCCTGGCACTGCGTAAGAGGAAATTGATCGGTTCAATCTCCAGGATTTTTACATAACGATGGTCTGTCGTGTAGATAACACCATTGGCAATCTTATCAATAGGAAGATAATCTTCAAGGTGATTTCTTTTCGCTTTTTCTTTTTGCTTTTCCCGGAAGCAGGAGGCTGGTTGGAAGCTTTATTCGCAGTTCTTTCTTTTTTTCGTTCCTCCGAAAGTTGCTGCTTTATCTGTTGTTTTTCAAGTTTTGCCTGCCTTTTCGCACTTTTACGTGCAGCGGTTTGTTCTTTTTTTAATTGTCGGGACTCATATTTAAGAATCCGGATGTCTTCACGAGCCTGTTTGCGTATTCCACGTTTTGTAGAAGTGTCAAACTGCCGGCGTTCTTTTTTTTAATAGCAGAGGTTTCTTTTGTTTCCTCTTCGGAAGACATCTGTGAGCAGTTCTCTTCAGAAGAAGATTCTGCAGGTTGCTTTGGATGACGTTTTCGTTTTCTGGTTTTGGGTTCTTTGTTACGGGGTTTTTTAATCCGGTACTTTTTTTTTCGGCTCCGGATGTACATCCATACGGTAAATAACCCGGCGGTTTTTCAGAAAACGCAGAGCGTTCATTAAAAACGCAGTAATGCTTTCCCCACCGATTCCAATTAGAGAAATCATAGCTGCAGGCAGAGCAGTCATACAGAGAATAATAATCCTGACAGTGAGTGTCAGAGGCAGATTGATAACAGGAATGGTGATCAGGATTGCCAGGACACCGCCTTCGATGGCATTACGGATTTTAAACATTCCGCCCATAAAGGTCCCTTTTTCTATAAAATTGCGTGGGATGAAGACAGGATGTTGTTCTTCAGTATTGTTCATGGCTGCACCTCCTTTGGTTCTTCCATGGAAGGAGTTTCCGGAACTTCTGTGACAGGGGCAGCTTTTTCCGAATTCACGGAGGTATCGTCATAACCGCCTTCTTGCAACTGTTCAATTTCCTCTGTTGTGATAGAAGGAAGTTTGTCATCTGTCGGACGTTCATAGATGATTTCTTTTCCAGAATCAGGGGTACGTTCCTCACCGAAAAAGAATCTTCCAGTAGAGGAAGTGTAGTACACAGGAAGAACGGACTTATCCGGAAGCTGGAACAAAAAATTAATATCAGAAGCATTGGGATAGGTAGTATCATCAGCAAGGAAACGGATGGAAGTTAGAGATATCTGTTTTACGTTTTTAAGATAGGAGGTCAGTTCTTCCTGAAAAAGTTTCACCTGTTCCTTGGAGAAAAAGTCTTCCAAAGCTTCAAAATCCTGAAAGCTTATGGATTCGTTATTTTCTGCTTGTTCTGTCTCGGCATTTTCATTATTATCGTGTTGAGTATTTTCTGTCTCGATTTTTTGTTTCCTTTTTGGGATTTCCAGATGGAGGGAAAAACAAATCCGATGATAATTAAAAAGGCCATCATAAAGATAGCCAGAATTGCTTTTTTTCTGTTCATAAGTGTCTCCTTTATTTTTTAGCGAAGATCCAATAGGCATTTGCGGTTGCATGCACTTCCGTCATCATATCGAATTCACGGTTGATGTAGTTTTTGGAGGAACTATCATTGGGATCATTGACTAATACTTTACCTCCAGCCGTTACACCACGAAGGACAATAAAATGTCCGCCACTGGTAAAAAGCCCGGCTCTTTGGGAACTGATGACCGGATGACCTTCAGATAAAGCCTGAAGTACCTGGTTGGGATCACTGGTCTGTGTGACAGCCCCACACCCAAAATGATCGGACGCTGCCTGAAAATAAGACCAGTAAGTGCCGACTCCTGGTTTGTAATAGGAATTTCCGCACCAGGATATTGCATCAATAGGTGTAATGGTAGTGCCTGTAAGATAACTGGCAATCATAGCAAAGCTTGTCGGACCGCATCCGCTGCTGGCGATAGAACCCCCGCCGTATGGAATGTTTCCATAGTCTGTCTGGAGATAGTGTGGAATCTGCATGCCGTTTGCGGGATAGCTGCCGCCACTGGCAGTAATTTGGTAATACCGAAGGACATGATCCACATATTCTTTATCACCATACAGGTCATAAGGCCAGCTTGGTCTTGCACACATCATATCAGAGTAGGCAATCGCATTTTCCTTGGTATAACCACCGTCACGCTCCATTGCCCAGTCAATGTATGCAGAACCGTAGTTGTAACCCTGAAGAGCCAGTTTAATCCGGTCTAAGTCCGTAGGTCCGGTACAGCCGGCTTTGTCGAGGCATATTTTAATTCCTGTACTCCACATTCAATGGAGTATTCAGGATCTGTAATCCCATTTGGCACATGGGGATAGCGGGTATTAAATCCACCTTCCGCTGCTTGCATAACATCCAGCCCTCGTCCGCCAGATTCCTGCATCATGACTGCCAGAATTAAATCCACATAATCACTCATACCATATTTCGCAGCAGCTCTTTCTACAGCAGGGCGGTAGGACAATACCTCATCGCTAAGATTGATAGCAGCTACTATGCCGGAAGAAGCAGTACCAAAGAAAGCAGTCAGGTTTTCGGCATAGTTTTTGGCAAGTTCTTTCTGCTTGTCTGTAGATGGAATACATGGTCTGCAAAATAGGAATCTCCAGCATAAACAACGGTATAGGTGTGTTTCGTAAAAGTAACCGTCTGTGTTTGTGCCTGCCCCTGTTCTGTGCCGGCTTCTCCTTCTGCATCGCCATCAACGGTAACTTCCATGGTAACTGTCTCGGTTGCTACATCATAAGAAAAAAGTCCTTCTTTGTTTTCACGGATGAGTTTCTTTAATTGGTTTAGGTTGATGTTTTTATAGTCATCCTGGCTGGCACAAAATTGTGAAATCAGCAGATTGACATTGACGGAGATGCTGTATGTATAGGGGTCATTGATGGATGCAGTATCACCTTGTGGAAGACGGGAAATTGCTGCATGGATCTCTGCCAGAATGTCTTCATGGCTTTCTTCTAACACTTCAACGATGGCTTCACGGGAAGCACGGATGTTTCACTGATCATAGAGTTGCTGTTCAGTACATCGCTTTGTTCGGTCAGACTTCCAAAGATCAGACCAGGGAGCATCACAATAAATAAAACCGGAAGCAGCAGTATGGCGAGAATAACAAGGAGAATTTTAGCGAACTGATTCGTTGGCTATGACTGCTCCAATCGCTGCTGAAAAAGGCCCGCCAAGGCTGCACCATATCCTGCTTTGGAGAAAGTGGCTGCTGTTTTTAAGGACTTTAGGTGAGAAATGGTACTGGAGCTACATCCATTGCTTCGTCAAGTCCAGAGCGTTCTGTATCCATCACTAAATCCGATCCTTTCTTGGAGGAGTAGGAGGAAGCTTTTGGACAATGGATTCGTTGTAGCTATCTTTCCATCGCCAGCATCATAAGGAATTTTGGATACCGTATTTTCAGCATACTGTTTGTACCAGGTAGCTCCGTCTACAGATTGAACAGTTTCATAGGTCCATGGGTAGGAGCCGTATATTGATCGGCATGGTACATAGCAAATTCCCGGCTGTCTCCATTGGAACCGGACTCAACTCCTGTTATCCTGCCGCCGTCCAATTTCAACATTGGTATAGGATGATCTGTTTTATCTTCATTTTGAATTCCCATGTAGGATTGAAATGCAGAAACAGCCCCATCACCTTTGATCGAGCCAACTTGACCATAGTTTCCCTGAGCAATATTGCTGATAACGTTATTGGCAAATCTCCGCCCTTTTCAAGGGAAGACTGATAGAGTGCATTTCCGATACTTGGTCCTTCGGTATATCCGGTGGCTGCATTTACCGCAGAACGCTCTGTCTGCCTTCCAACGGCTCCGGCTAATCCTCCGGAAAGGAAAGAACTTTGTACTGCAGCACTTCCGGGAGAGGAAGAATGGGAACTACTATGCTTCCACCTCCATGCCCTCGAAAGGAACTTGCAAGACCTCTTCCGGCGATTAAAAGTTCAGCCATCATATTTCCACCAGTATTTCCAACATTGACTCCCAGACTTGCCATAAAGCTGTCAATCTTTTGAGAAACCTTCAAAAAAGCAATGGCACACAGAAACCAGATAAAGACATTACCGGTGACCGTTTCTTTTCCCTGTGCATCTACAGCTTGCTGCACCTCTGCTTCTGTAAGTTCAGCGGCAAAGACCGGCATGGAAGTTACAAGAATCAGACAAGAAATCAATAGCAGGCTGCAGAGCAGTGTTTTCTTATGTTTCATAATCTCCTCCTTCCTAGAGTGATAAAGGGTTTGCAAGGAATGTTCCGACCATGGAAGTAAACAGCCGCAAACACCAGGCGTTCATTAAAAGCAAAAAGAACTGTCCGCCGAGCATACGGCACCAGCTCTTAAAAACATTTCCGGTAGCCTGGGAAGCACCCGTGGAAAACGCAACAGGTGCGGTGTAGACCAGAACTCCAAGTAGTATGTAACGTTCCGCAGCTTCAAAAAGCAGCTTGATGTAATTCCAGGCAAGGATCAGTACCAGTATGAGGGCAACAATGGCAACAGCACCATTGGCACATACCCCCAGGATTACTGTGATCACAGAATTGAATTTGGCAAATTCCAGTGGTGGAAGATCTTCAGTCAGAATCCAGCTATACGGGGTTCCTGCAATATTCAATAGAAGATCACGATGTCCTTGGCATAGAATGTCAGGAAAAGGAACATAAATGTCCGCAGTGATAATTTGATTGGATCTTCAGCATCAATCCCTGTCCCCATAAAATAATTCTTAAAAAGCTGCCAAACCCAGTTTAAAAGGATGAGTCCGATAGCCAGTGCCAGAAAAATCTGGTACATTGTTTCCGCTGCTGGAAAATAACGGAGAAAAGTATCCATGGAACATCCCAGTGCACCCAGAACAGAAGTAGTAATCAAATCCAGAATGTTCATGACCTGTTCGGCAATCCATTCTACAATTCCGTCAAGTATTCCCATGACAGAGCCACCTCCTTATCTGCATTATCCATTCCACTGCCCGCCGGCAAAGAACGGTGTAATGTAAGCCATGATAAATCCCAGACCATTGAGAATCGCCCATGTAATGATGATTCGTTTGAGCCATGCCCTGGATTCATCCACGGTTTTTCCAGATTTGGAAATTCATCAAGAGCAAAGCAACCGATGCAGTTACAACAGCCGCAATGGTGGAAATCAGAATAATCTGGTTATATACGTCTTTCATGATTTCTGAAGCTTTGTCCCAGATGGTAGCAGCCATAACGGGTTGTACATTACAGGCAATCAGAGTGAAAGCGAGGAAGGCAGTATAGAGATATTTTCCATAGTTCCGATGATGTTTCATGCCCGGTGGGGCTTCTTTGTGTACATGGTTTTTCAAGTAAATGAACCTCCTTCATAAAAAGAGGGCAAAGTGAGATCTTTCACTTTGCCCTGGCTTATAGTTTTCCTGCCTCATAAAAGCTTCAATCCGGTCAATACGGAGGAACGCTTATTCTATATTTAGTTGTGATACTCCTTTCCATGCACTAAAAAACGCAGCTTGTACCAGAGAAGAGGCATTCCCTGGAAAGCTACGTTTTCGCTACATATAATTTTGACAGTATCATTCTAACATGGGTAGATTTCCCTGTAAATCGCAGAAGTGTGCCAAGTTGGGACATAAAAAGGAATAGTATGCGCCAACGAGGAAAGAAAAAAGACAATGTAGACAAAAAATATTACTAAAAAAAAGAATAAGGGTATATTGAAAATGTCTTAGATAGTTGAACATAAAAAATAAGCATATAGATTGATACTGGGATATAGCTTCGGGGATTAGGATTTATGTTTATGTGAATATGAATTTTAAAAAAGAGAATGAACGTATGGAATAAGATCTAAAATGAAAGGGGGAATGAGTATAATGAGGATTGGTGTGATTGATTCAGATGCCATATTTCAACACCCGTTTTTTTATGGCAAAAAGATAGAAATAAAAAGAATGAATCCAGGATATTGCATTAAAAATAAAAATTTCCCATTTTCTCATGCGGAATATGTATGTGCATGTATTTTGTTGGAAAATCCTACGTCTGAGATATTACTTTATAATATAATAGGTGGCAATGCTGGGAATGAGGGAGAACTACTTTACAGAAGTTTGGAAGCATTAATTGAAAAAAATGTAGATATTATTAATATTAGTTTAGGAGTAGAGATTCCATTCTCAAAAGAGCTGTATGATTTATGTAAAAAAAGTCCAGTGCCAATAGTGGCAGCACATGCAAATAATAACCAAACTGCATATCCTGCATCGTATGATAATGTTATTGGTATTAGGCGTGAGTTTGACGGAAATGTTATTCTCAAAAGGAGTGGAAATCAGAATTTATTATTGAATAATAAGACTTATGTTTCGTTTAAACAGTTAGATCAAGAACATTTGATGCAAGGCAATAGTTGGTATACAGCGAAACTTACGGGAATAATAAGTTGTTTTAGAGAAAACAAAAATCTGGGGATTGAAGATATAGTTGATTTAATAATGTCTTCTAGTCTGAACCAGATAAGTAGCGTTAAACAGAATAATTCTGAAAATGCAATTTTGGTAACTAATAGGAGTGATAACCAGAGGCAAAAAGAATTTATCAAACAATGTTTTTCTAAAGTTCATATTATAGACATAAATAATTTAGAAGCACAAAAAATAGTTGGTTATTACGATAAGTTGTTTATAGATATTGATAAATATAGCGATTTTATGTCAGCTAAAAAGGATTTGCTAAATTTTGTATATGATATCCGTGATGCTTATAAGCACTGTTATATTCGATATCCTTTTTTGGGGTATTATGATAGATACAGGTTTTTGACTGAGAAAGGAATTTTAATAGAACAGCTATATTTTTAGTAGATGATAGGAGAGTAAATGTATTCATTAACATTAGAAATTACTAAAAGATGTAATTTGAATTGTTCATATTGCTACGTGGAAAATAAAGAAAAAGTGAATATGAAATGGAAAACAGCACAATTGGCAATAGATATAGCTATGCGTGAGGCCATCAAGCAGAAAGATAAAACTTTAAGTGTGTATTTTATTGGTGGAGAACCTTTGCTTGCTTTCGGGCTTTTGAAAGAGATTATTTTTTATATAGAAAAGAAAAACGAACAAATTGGATTAAATATTTTTTATAGTACCACTACAAATGGAACTGTATTTACAACAGAGATTATAGAATTTATGATTGAAAAAAGAGTACGATTCAAAATTAGCATAGATGGTTTAGAGGATGTTCATAATGAAAACAGGAAATTTGTGAATGGTGTTGGAAGTTATAGTGAAGTTAAAGAAAAACTTGTATACAAAGAAGAATTTGAGAAAATGACAGGAATTGCTGTACATGCAGCACAACTTATTAATACTAATACGTATACTAAATTTTCAGCTTCATTTAGGCATTTACATGAATTGGGATTTCGATATATAGAAACGGAGATAAATGCCTATCAGAAATGGAATAAGGAAGATAAAATTTGTTTGTTTCAGCAAATTGATGAGGCATTTGAGTATTACATTTCTTCTAGAAATAGAGGACAACTATGGGTATGGAAATTTTATAATGATATGTTAGAAGGCTTTGTAGCAGATTATTTGCCTTTTTTCCCTTGTAAAGCAGGATTGGTTTCGTTATTTGTAACAGTGAAAGGAGAGTTATATCCTTGTATAGAAACTGGGAAAAATATATGATAGGAAGTGTAGACAAGGGGTTAGATGCAGAGTATATAAGAAAAATTATTAAAATAGAGAAAACGCAAAATACGAGATGTTTACAGTGTAAAGAGTATAAAGAAAATAAATGTAGAATTTGCAGTTGTTTATTTGGAAATTACGAAAATACAGGAAATTGTTATATACCTTCTGAAATTAACTGTGAACTTACTCGACATGTAAACAATATATTTCGAGAAAAATATAGTGAAGAACAAGTAGCAATGCTTCGAAAGCATTATAGGAGAGAGTTGTAGTATGGGATATAAATATAGGGTGGTGGAAATTGGAGAATATGTTCTAATTATCCAAAGAGAAAAAAATATTTGATTTTAAAATGAAGAAAAAAGAATTTGAAGAAGAGGGTGACATAAAGATTCGGGAAATTATAGATGGAATTTCAAAAATGCGAAAGAAATATGATGTGACATTTCCTGAGAATAAAAAACAGATGAATACAATTTATCTATTTGTTACGGATTATTGCAATCTGAACTGTGAATTTTGTGCTATGCGTTCTAATAATAAGGATATCAAAAAAGAGAAATTGTCTCAACTTGAAGTAAAAGAACATGTAATTGATAAAATTAGGAAGGCTAACCCTAGAAAGTTAATAGTCAGTGGTGGGGAACCGTTTGTCCTAGAGGACATACTAGATATTCTTAAAGAGTTGAAGGAAAATATTAATACAAAAATAATTGTTCAGACAAATGCGACTCTATTAACAGAAAAGACTATTAAAAGCCTTAATGGAATTATTAATTCCATAGAAATTAGTACAGCCCATTATAAAAATACTGAGCAATTAAAAGAAAAGATTGCTTTATTGAATAAATACAAAATAGATGTAGTGTTAACATTTACATATCAGAATGAAAAGGAAAAGATGTTGCTTCGAGAAATCATAGATATGGCTGCATATTACGATGCTGATTTTTTGTTGCATTTTGTAGATTATGCAGGGAGTGCAGCAGATAGAGGTTATCCATTATTAAATTATCAAGAAAGGTTAAAGGTATACTGCTATTTTGCTAAATATATCATAGAAAAGGCTATACGAATAAACGTTTTGCCGGAAATCTTTTCATGCGGTAGAATTGAGCCATCCATGTTCAGCATTTGGAAAAATGGCTGCTTTTTCCCTGATGGAAATATATATTTGTGTCATTCTCTGGTTAAAGAAAAATATCGAATAGGCAGTATAGAACAAGAGACGGATATAGAGCAATCGATCGAAAAAATATTGTCTAATGACAATGTGGAAAAGTTATTTTATATGCCTAATGAAAAATGTAAGACTTGCAAATTTAATTGTGTTTGTGGAGGAATGTGTCCAGCACTTATAGAAGAAGGAGTAGATTCTGACTGCACATTAAGAAAAATTATGTTTATATATAGCATGTTTATATTTGATAAAAATGAAAATATAGCAATAAATTTGGAAAGATTTATAAAATTTTGTGAAGAGGAAGAGTATCAGCAATTTTTGTGATATGTATATAATTAGTGAAAACTATTTATATAAATTTTTAATGAAAGGAGGAGTCAAAATGCTGGAACATAAAGAGAATAAGGAATTAACAGAGGCAGAAGTTAATGCGTATGATCTCGTCATTATTTGCTACGGTAAACTGAGAAAAGATTGCTTAACTGATTGCTTAGACGGTACTTATTGGTTATCACCAGAGCAGTAAGATGTGCTAGGAAAAACCCATTTTCAAAATCAGAATTTGGTTTTGAAAATGGGATTTTTCGTAAATTTATATAGAATTGAGGTAGGAAAAATGAAAGGCAATAATGAAAAAAAGGTAATAGGGCATTTAGCAAGACAGGATTTGAATAGTGTGAGGTTAAAGAAGTTTTGTGGCATTTTAACGATAATATTGTCAACAGCATTAATTATAGTGGTAACACTTTATTTTGTACAAACACAACGTTTTTCAATTCAAGATGCTGAAGGTCGGTATCAAGCGACATTTATGGATGTTAATTCTAAGGTTGTCAATAAAATGAAAGCCATGAAGAATGTTGAAATGGGAGAAACTAGAACACTGGGACATTAAACCAGGGGACTTATAAAATTACTATAAGAACAATGACAGAGTCGTTACTAAAGTTAGGAAGATATCCCGAATTAAAGGGGAAATTACCTGAAATGGAAAAAGAAGTTGTAGTAACTGATTCATATTTAGAAGAGGTTCAATCAAAGGCCAAAATAGGTGATTCTATAGAGATAGATTTAGGAGATGGAAAAGAAAGCTATGTTATTGCAGGAATTTTACCTATGCAGAGTACTGCAGATACACATTCGATATATGTATCTGATAAATTGATTGAAAGAAAAATGCCAGGGGCTTTATATAGCATATATTTTAAAATTAACGATACTCAAGGCTGGAACGAAGCCGGAATAAAGAGTGAAATTGATAAAATAGCACAACAATTAGATGTACCAAAGGATAGCATTGTTTATTCATCTTATTATTTTTCTCTTATTAGTCAGAAAAGTATTCAATATATAAGTGTTATTTTGGGCGTGAGTTTAGTCATTGCAATTATATCAAGTATAGTTATTTATAGTATATTTTTTGTTTCTGTTTTGGAGAGAATTGGAAAATATGGACAGATGAGAACATTGGGTATGACTAAAAAGCAAATCAGAAAAATAATAAAAATAGAAGGGAATGTTTTAACTCTAAAAGGTTGTTTTTGGGGATGTGTTTTGGGGGTATTATAGCTTACTTTATTCAACCAAAAGGATGGTATTTAGTGAATACTATTTTAATATCAGGTATGGCGAGTGCGTTTGTTTATTTTGTTGTAATGTTATCTCTTTATAAACCAGCAAAAATAGCATCTGCAGCCTCTCCAATAGAAGCATTACGATATTTTGCAGATACAGAGGTAAATATAAATAGGAAACATTCATATAAAAAATTACATTGTGGAGATTAGCATTGTTAAGTGTGCAGCGTAATAAGAAAAACAGTTTTTAACAATACTTTCTTTAGGAATTTGTGGAATAGTTCTTATGGCTAGCTCTTCCTACTTAAATTCTATTGATCCATATAATATGGCAAAAAAATCAATGCCAAATGGTGAAATAAAAATTGAACTTGGAACATACGGACCACAGTCTTATACGAGTAAACAATATTTTGATTTACAAAAAAATAATATTTTAAATCAAGAGTTGCTAAAAAAATTAGAGGATATGCAAGCTGTCGAATCAATTAAACAGTATAAAGGAACAGTTTGTGACATAACATTACCGAATGGCGATACAGATATTTTTGTTGTGGACGGAATACAATCGGGGGATATTACTAATTTAAAGAAATTTTTAGTAGATGGTGAAATAGATTTTAAGAAAATGCAACAGAAAAATGGAATTGTAGTTTCGGAAGCAAGTGAGTGGGAAACTTTATGGGATTGGGAAGTTAAAATTGGTGATACAATTAATATTTTAGATAGCGAGGGTGTACCAGTAAAATATGAGGTTGTAGGAATTGTAGAAAATGGTGCTGATTATGGCGGCTACAATATGGTGTATATGCTTTATCTAATATGGAAGAATTAAGAAAGATGTATTAAATTTAACTTATCAATTGAGTATAAAAACAACAAGTGATACAAATGTTTCAAAACAGAAGATATGATTAGAAAGATGTTTCAAAATGAAATGCCTATCCAATTTACTACCATAGATGATGTTGCTGCTTCATATAAACAAAGGATAGATGCATATAGAAAGCCAGTTTATGGTTTAGTTATATTTGTAGGAATTTTTGGTATTGTTAATTTGCTAAATATGCTGTTTTCAAATATGGCAACACGTAAACGAGAATATGGAATGCTACAATGTGTAGGTCTAACTGATAAACAATTATCATCTATAGTAGTAAAAGAGGGAATCTTATATTCCGTTGGTTCGATTTCAATTTCTTTGATTTTTGGAACTATTTTTGGGATTATACTGTGTAATGTATTTAGTTCCTTTAGTGTTTTTGGAAAAGTGATATATCACTTCCCATTTAAAGAAATGACGGTATATTTTTCAATACTTATTATTGTTCAAATGATATTTGCCTATATAATTATTAATTTTTACAAGAGAGAGAGTCTGATAGATAGAATAAAATAGAGTATATCTACTAATAAAAGAATTTTATAAATTAATATATGGGCATTGTATTTGTTCTTTTGCTTCATAAACTGCAATATATTTTTGGTTTGAAAATTGAGTATGAGGGTGAGAAAAGATAACAGAAAAGGTAGGAAAGCGTTCAGTTGATTTCCTACCTTTCACATTATGGACTGTTAAATACTCTGTTTAATAATACGAGTGATAATCCCCACTGCAACATTCCGTTCTTCATCAATATGTGTCACAACAAAGGACACCTTATCTTTCTTCCAACGGTGCGGCTGTCGTAGCAACTGTGAGCAATGGCGTTGACACCCAATTCTAACCGGACAAAAACAGTTCCTTTGTGGATGTCTTCCACCGTTCCGGCATATTTTCCCTGTACCCGACAACTTTTCAGATTTTCTTTGCTGGTGTTGCCTTCCACGATTTTTACATCTGCATGGATGGAGAGCGTTTCTGGGGAATCTCCCGGGATAGTTAAGATTCGGACCAGAATATGTGTAAGCGATGAATAATCCACCGGTTTTTCAGTATCCCAAATTTATGAGATAATCCCTCTAAGGAGTGGTATCTCTATAACTTTTCCAGTTTTTTGCACTTAGGACCATTTCACTTCAGTTCTTCTGGTACCTGTGCTAATCTCACTCCAAATAAAAAACAGGAGTTGAATTTTTATGCTTAAAAAAAATCCAAGACGTACAGATAAAGAATGGTTGGATCTGATCCAGGAATGCCGGTCCAGTGGTCTTTCTGATAAATGCTGGTGTCAGGAACATCATATCCATACAAGCAACTTTTATTACCAGATACGAAGACTTCGACAAAAAGCCTGTGAGATACCGGAACCAGTCCATTCTTCTTTCTCAGGAAAACAGGAAGTTGTACCGCTTTCTTTTGAGGAACCGGCAGTCTGCCCATCCTCAGTGCAGCTCAAAACGGATACCATTCCAGACTCTGTTATAAAGATCACTTATCACAGTTTCCAGATTGAGATCACCAACGCAGCAGACCGTGAGACCATATTTCATACGTTATCAGCGCTGCAGGATTTATGTTAGGTGATCTGTCTGGTGTGTCTAAGATCTTCGTTATCACCGGACGTACAGATATGTGAAAAAGTTTCGACGGGCTTATGGCTATCATACGCGATACATATGAACTCGATCCGTATGCAAATGCAGTTTATCTTTTCTGCGGAAGGGATAGCCGGAAACTTAAGGCACTCCATTTTGATAAGGATGGTTTTGTGCTGCTCCAGAAAAGGCTTGACGGAAACGGCAGGTTCCAGTGGCCGCGGAATGCTTCGGAAGCCCGTCTTTTGACGCGTCAGGAATTCCGGTGGCTTATGGAAGGTCTTTCCATCGATCAGCCCAAAGCAATCAAAGGCACAGGCAGAAAAAAAGATTTCTGATCCTTTGTGCAAAACAGAGAATTTTAAATTTTCTATATCCGTGACAGCAGCAGCCGCCAGACACTTATCCACTGCTTTCTTTTTTCCTTTCGAATGCGATGTGGATGAGACTCAAAAAAACATCTGTTTAAAACAGCAGGTGTATATCTTTCCTAAAAGAATGAGCATACAGGCATATCTTCATTTTTTAGGAAAGATATCCA
>ENA-OQIC01000182-OQIC01000182.1-human-gut-metagenome-genome-assembly--contig:-NODE-182-length-28843-cov-2.805823_pt1 | contig 28843 bp, 26 predicted proteins | sample MGYA00242572_ERZ504736 | MGnify/ENA primary metagenome ERZ504736 (study PRJEB26092, sample SAMD00036201) | human gut metagenome | host: Homo sapiens | study: EMG produced TPA metagenomics assembly of...
AAACCAATCCTTACCTCCCTGATTCTGCTGCTTACAGCCGGCTTATTCCCACAAGCCGCAGCAACCCAAGAGCTATCTAAGGAACTTCGTTCGCAGATAGGAGACTTCTGAATGAAACTGCCCGGAAAGAAATCTCTGTAGGCAAAATCCATATCGATTCTGTTAATACAGAAGGAAATGACTTGATACTTTCGCTAACATAAACTGTTCGTATATTCCCTTCCGCACAGACAATGTTAGCAAAATTTATCAAGGCATCAAAGCATTACTCCCTCCAGAGCTAGCAAAACGCAAGTTACAGATCCGGACAGACCACCATGCCATCGAAGAGCTAATTCCTCTGGCACTTCGTAATACAAGAGGGAGAAAAATTCCGACATTCAGCTACAAAGCAGATACACCTCTGATTACCCGATTATCTGTTCCTTATACCCCCACAAACGGATTGCAAAACCGTCACATTGCTCTATGGCAAAGTCACGGCTTTTATTACGAATCCAAATTGGCTCGCTGGGAATGGCAACGTGCACGAATCTTTCAGACTGTAGAGGACCTTTATACTCAGAGTTATGTACTTCCATTTCTTGTTCCAATGCTCGAAAATGCCGGTGCAACAGTACTTCTTCCTCGAGAAAGAGACCCACAAACTGTTGAAATCATTGTCGACAACGATAGATGCAGAGACGGACATTCGGTTTATTCAGAATTAAACGGAAGTAAAATGTGGAAAAACGGGGAAGAAGCAGGATTCGCCCACTTAAAGAGAACGTATAAAGACTTCGAAAATCCTTTTCGTGAAGGTACCTACCGTCAAGTAGAAACCACCAAAAAAGGAACTGTAAGCGTTGCCGAATGGATACCTGAAATTCCTCGGGCAGGACGGTATGCCGTATACATTTCTTATAAAACAGTAAATAACAGCACGGAAGATGCCCTTTATGCTGTCTATCACCAAGGCGGTAAATCACAATTCAAGGTAAATCAACAGATGGGTGGAGGGACTTGGATTTACTTGGGAACCTTTAGCTTCGGTATCGGTAAAACAGATTGTAAAATCGTCCTTAGTAACCAATCGGCCAAAGAAGGACGCTTGGTAACAGCTGATGCTGTAAAGATAGGCGGCGGTTACGGCAATATTGCCCGAAGTATCTCCGAAGAAGGAGTTACGGTAAATACAAAAAGTTCGGACACAATGATAACCGATACCTATCATCCGAAAGCTCAGGTGAACTATCCATACGAGATTAGTGGCTATCCTCGTTTCTGTGAAGCAGCCCGATACTGGATGCAATGGGCAGGCATACCAGACAGTGTTTATTCAGACAGTCACGGTAAGAACGACTATACAGACGATTACAAGTCACGTGGAATTTGGGTGAATTACCTCGCAGGAGGTTCTGCTGCCAACCCAACAGAAAAAGGACTAAACATCCCGGTGGACATGGCTTTCGCTTTCCATTCGGATGCCGGTACCACTTATGGTGACACAATTATCGGCACACTCGGTATCTTTCATACTTCGGCTTATAATGGTGCATATGCAAACGGTGCCTCACGATATGCCTCACGTGATTTATGCGATCTGGTACAATCAAATATCGTGAAAGATATCCGTACCTTGTATGAACCCGAATGGACACGCCGGGGAATGTGGAATCAATCTTATTACGAAGCACGTGTACCGCGAGTACCAACGATGTTATTAGAACTACTGTCACACCAAAACTTTGCCGACATGCGTTACGGACTTGATCCTCGTTTCCGCTTCACCGTCAGTCGTGCCATTTACAAAGGAATTCTACAATTCATCTGCTTCCAATATAAAATGGAGTACGTAGTACAACCTTTACCCGTCGATCACATGAGTCTCCGCTTTGAAGAAGGCAACCGAATCAAACTTTCCTGGCAACCGGTAGACGATCCGCTGGAAACCACCGCAAAAGCCGACCAGTATATTGTGTATACGCGTATCGGGGACAGCGACTTCGATAATGGTGTGATTGTAAATTCTCCAACCTATCAAACGGTTATCCCTTCAGGGGTGGTTTGTAGTTTCAAAGTGACCGCCTTAAACAAAGGGGGGGAAAGCTTTCCATCAGAAATCCTTTCTATCGGAAAAACTTTTAACGACAAAGGAACTGTATTGATCATAAACGGATTTGACCGGGTCTGTGCTCCCGCAGATTTTACGGCAGACGCAGATACTTTAGCCGGATTCTTAGACGAGCTAGACCACGGAGTACCCTACAAAACCGACATAAGTTACATCGGTCCGATGAAAGAGTTTCGCCGACAGATACCATGGATGGATGACGACGCTCCGGATTTGGTGATAGTTACGGTACACACGAAACAATGGTAATTGCCGGCAATACATTTGACTACCCTGCTATACACGGAGAAGCGATTTTGAAAGCAGGCTACTCGTTTACATCTTGCAGTGACGAAAGTATCGTCCATCCAAACTCTTCTCCTAAAGAGAGAGAAAAACAAATCTGTATGAATGACTATAAATACGTAGATCTTATATTAGGGAAACAATGCCAGACAAAAATGGGACGTGGTGGAATCCACCCATTGGAATTTAAAACATTTAGTAAAGAGATGCAGAATGCCATCACAAACTACTGCCAGGCAGGAGGTAATTTCTTCGTATCAGGCGCCTATGTGGCATCGGACTTATGGGATAATCGTCTGGTGAAAGCCAATGAAGAAGACAAAAAGTTTGCTATGGAGGTATTGAAATACAAATGGCGTGTAGGACAGGCTGCCCGCAACGGAAAAGTAAAAAGTGTAGCCTCTCCATTCCCGGAAATCACAGGGAGCTACACTTATTATCAAGATCTAAACCCGGAATCATATGTCGTAGAGTCGCCAGATGCTCTTGAACCGGCTGCACAAGGTGCATTCACTATACTGCGATATTCGGAAAACAATCTGAGTGCCGGCATAGCTTATAAAGGGAATTATAAAACCTGCGTACTGGGATTCCCATTCGAAGCGATACGTACAGTCACAGAAAGAGAACTATTGATGAAAGCCATACTGACTTTCTTCGAACACTAAAACAGAAGATTCTTAACCTCCTTTTTATAAGGAGGTTACCCACAGGATCTAAAGTTATATAAACAGTAAAGTTATAACAAATAAAATCATCATCTATGAATAGAAGGCTTTCTATATTCGTAATCATTTTGTTTTTCCTGTTACCTGTTGCCGCACGGGCACAGGTAACAGGTTCTTTCCGCTTCGCACAGTTGACAGACATACATCTCAATCCCAACAATCCGAAGCCGACAGAAGACTTGAAACGTTCCGTCGAACAAATTAACGCCACACCGGGAGTAGACTTTGTATTAGTCACCGGAGACCTTACCGAAGAGGGTGATCGCACGACCATGTTAGTTGTAAAATCTATCCTGGACCGACTGAAAGTGAAATATTACGTTATACCGGGCAACCACGAAACAAAGTGGAGTGATTCAGGTTGCACTGCTTTCAGCGAAATATTCGGGGGAGAACGCTTTAAATTCGAACACAAAGGATTCTTGTTTTTAGGGTTTAATTCAGGACCACTGATGCGTATGGCCTACGGGCATGTAGTACCGCAAGACATCACATGGATGAAACAAGAAATGGATAAAGTTGGAAAAGATAAGCCTGTAATCCTGGTCACCCATTATCCTATGCAGGATGGGGATGTGGACAATTGGTATGATGTTACCGATGCCGTACGTCCATACAATATCCGCACTTTTATCGGAGGACACTATCATCGTAATCGCTTCCTCTCATACGACGGTATACCAGGTATTCTTACCCGCTCAAACCTACGTGACAAAAACGGTTCAAGCGGCTATAGCATTTTTGATATCACTCCGGACTCTATCATTACTTACGAGCAACGCATAGATGAACCAATGAAACGCTGGACTGCCCTATCACTCACCAAATCTTATTATAACCGTACCGGAAAGGCAGTGAAATATCCCAGTTTTTCGGTGAATAAAGAGTATCCACAAGTAAAAATAGGCTGGCAGGTGCAGACCGGTGTCGGCATCTATTGTTCACCTGCCCTCTGGAAAGGCAGAGTTTATGTAGGCGATGACTTGGGTTTCCTAACTTGCTACACCCTGAAGGAAGGACGTAAATTATGGAGTTTCCAATCAGGGAAACGCATTGTGGGCACACCTGCCGCAACCGACGGGATTGTGGTTTTTGGCTCCGCTGACCACAACATCTACGGATTGGATGCTGTAACCGGTAAAGAACGCTGGAGGGTTACGGTTGCCCAACCGGTATTGGGAGCGGTAACTATTGAAAAAGGTATCGCTTACATAGGTGGCAGTGATTCCACTTTTCGCGCCATTCGTATCAAAAATGGTAAAGTAGTATGGACTTATACCGGTATCAAAGGTTACATCGAAACAAAACCTCTGGTAGAAGGTGACAAGGTCATATTCGGTGCATGGGACAATACTCTCTATGCTCTCAATAAATCCAACGGCAAGGAACTCTGGAAGTGGACCGGCGGACTGACCCGTATGCACTTCTCCCCTGCTGCCGTATGGCCTGTAGCAGCACATGGAAAAGTATTCATCACCGACCCACAACGTGCCATGACCGCTATCAGCCTAAAAACAGGAAAAACAGTTTGGCGTACCTTCCAGTCAATGGTTCGAGAAACAATCGGTCTATCCGCAAACAAAAATCAGATTTATAGCAAAACGATGAATGACAGTGTCGTATGCTATTCCACCATCAGCGACACTCCGAAAGAGATCTGGGCATCTAATGTAGGCTTTGGCTACGAACATGCTCCATCCATGCAGATGGAAAAAGACGATATAGTATTCAGTAGTACCAAAGAAGGACTTATCTTTGCATTGGATGCAAGTACCGGACAAGTATTGTGGAAACATAAGATCGGCAATTCACTGATTAACACCGTACTCCCCATCAGCCGCCATCAAGTACTGTTTACAGCCACCAGTGGTGAAACAGGCTTACTTGAGTGGAAAGAATAAAACAAATCAAAACATAAGCATATATGAAATCAACAATCAATTGCTTCATCTTACGCGGGAGCAGCACAAGCAGAAAGAACAGTTCAAGGATTACAAGCAACAGGTTTGGTGAAAAAAATCTACCTTCTTGTCACCTCACCCAGCTTCGATCCACTACCAGGATGCGAACTACTTTATGTAGACAAGCTTACCAACAGCGCCTCCATGTACGCCATTGCTACCTATTCGGATGCAAGCTACACATTACTTTATACCAAATATACATCACTTGAACTGGGACTATTTGCCCTTGAACGGATGATTCACATTGCCGAAGATTCGCTGCCGGCATGGTATACGCCGACCATTATCAAGTGACAGAAGGTAAACAGAGTAATGCCCCGGTCATCGATTACCAGTTCGGAAGTCTCCGTGACGATTTCAACTTCGGTTCTGTCCTCCTTTTCAAAGCCTCAGCCTTGAAAGAAGCCGCCAAACGAATGAAATCCGACTATGACTTTGCCGGATTCTACGATCTGCGCCTTAAACTTCACAGAAATATCCATTAGTACATATCAATGAATACCTTTATTCGGAAGTAGAAAACGACACCCGAAAAAGTGGTGAAAAATATTCGACTATGTAGATCCTAAAAATCGTGACCGACAGATTGAGATGGAAGAGGCATGTACCGAACATCTGCAAAAGATAGGCGGTTATCTGAAGCCTGAATTCCAGAAAATAGAATTCAACACCGGCAACTTCCCATACGAAGCTTCTGTGATTATTCCGGTACGCAACCGTATTCGTACCATACGCGATGCCATCCGTTCTGTACTCAGCCAGAAAGCAGATTTCAAATTCAACCTGATCATTATCGACAATCACTCTACCGACGGTACCACCGAAGCCATTGATGAATTTAAAGACGATGAACGCCTGATCACTTGATTCCCGAACGTAATGATTTGGGTATAGGCGGTTGCTGGAATCTGGGAGTTCACCATCCTCTTTGCGGTAAATTTGCTGTCCAACTTGACAGTGACGACGTATATGCCCACGACGGTACTTTGCAGGTCATGGTCAATGCATTTTACGAACAAAACTGTGCTATGGTAGTAGGCACCTATATGATGACAGATTTTGATATGAACATGATCGCTCCGGGCATTATTGATCACAAAGAATGGACACCAGAAAACGGGCGTAACAATGCACTACGCATCAACGGGTTAGGTGCTCCTCGTGCATTCTACACACCAATACTCCGTGAATTGAAGGTACCCAATACCAGCTATGGCGAAGATTACGCATTAGGACTGAATTTCTCACGCCAGTATCAGATCGGACGCGTATACGAAGTCGTTTATCTATGCCGCCGTTGGATGATAACTCGGATGCCTCTCTCGACATCGTAAAGATGAATGCTCACAACCTTTACAAGGACCGCATACGCACTTGGAATTACAGGCACGAATTGCATTAAATAAGAAACAAAGATGAACAAAGAAATAGAAACTCTACTGAGCGAACAGCTCTCCTCTTGGGAGACGGCACAAAACAATTACGCTGCCCTGAAACGGGTACGAATAAAAGATGTGAAAGTGAACGGTTGCCTGTACAGAATACAGTTCAACCCGGCACGTATTGTTTCTTCTGCTGCCAAAGTAGATAGTAAATCGATTCAAGAGCGTAAATGCTTCTTGTGTCCGGCCAATCTTCCACCGATGCAAAAAGGCATTCCTTTCGGAGAACACTACCAGATATTGGTCAACCCATTTCCTATCTTTCCCAAGCACTTGACAGTTCCCGAACTACAACATGTTGAACAGCGTATCTTACATCGCTTTAGTGATATGCTCGACCTGGCTACTTATGCCGAAGATTATATAATCTTCTACAATGGTCCCAATGTGGTGCATCGGCTCCCGACCATCTGCATTTTCAAGCAGGTAATAAAGGTTTTCTACCTATCGAACAAGAGTGGAAAGAGAAAAGAGGAGAGAAAGTAATCACCTGTAAAGATGCTACTCTTTGGGCACTAAACGATTACCCCCGTGCAACTCTGGTAATTGAGGCGGGAAGTAAAGAAACAGCTATCATGTTGTTCAATACCGTATACCAGGCCATGCCCTCAACATCGGGTGAAGATGAGCCTATGATGAATGTATTGGTATGGAAGAACAGAAAATTGGATTGTCTGCATCTTTCCCCGCAACAAACACCGTCCCTCCTGCTACACAGCCGAAGGGGATACCAATATCCTGATCAGCTGCATCAGTAGACATGGGGGGAGTGTTCATCACTCCACAAGAAAAGGATTTTGAAAAAATTACAGCAAATGATATTGCCGACATTCTCGGTGAAGTATGCCTGAGACCGGTACCTTCCGCATATTGATAGAACGCATAAAACAACAATTATGAAAGAACCCAAAGTACAGGTCGGCATTTTATTCGAACCTCAAATCAAATTCATACTGCTGACCCCCTATCATATCAACGGGGAAGAGGTCAGCGGCAAACAGGTTGTGACCTATGATAACGGACACATCCTCTGGCAAGGGCATTCATATGACGAACTGCTGTTTGAGCCCCTACACGAAAAAAGCGATGCTTTTGAACTGCAGGATGTCACCATCGGTATCAATTTTCATTGGGAACGAAAGGAAAACCAGCGTTTTATCGGAGCACTGAAAATTATTGTAGAAAATAAAAAGTTAACGGGAATCAACGTAATTCATGTGGAAGATTACCTGACCAGTGTGATCTCTTCTGAAATGAGTGCAACGGCAAGTCTGGAATTACTGAAAGCACATGCTGTGATTTCAAGAAGCTGGTTATTAGCGGGGCTTTCCCTACCCTATTCCAAAGATAGAGAAAAAAGTAATACCACTCCCGAGAAAGTGCCCTACTCTACATCTTCTTTTCCACCCCTTGCACAAGAGGCCGAAAATAAAATTCTAATCCGCTGGTATGAACGTGACGCACATACTCACTTCGATGTCTGTGCCGACGATCATTGCCAACGTTACCAAGGTATTACCCGTGCCTCAACCGACATGGTGAGGCAAGCCATCTCTGCCACCCGAGGAAAGGTACTTATGTCGGAAGGAACTATTTGTGATGCGCGCTTCTCCAAATGTTGCGGTGGTGCTTTTGAAGAGTTTCAGTATTGTTGGGAAAATATCAGACATCCATACCTATCCAAACAAAGAGATAGCAAAAAAGCAACCGATCTACCCGATCTGTGTAAAGAAGCCGAAGCCGAGCGATGGATACGTACTTCTCCCGAAGCCTTCTGTAATACAAAAGACAAGAAAGTACTGTCTCAGGTACTGAATAACTATGATCAGGAAACTACCGACTTTTATCGTTGGAAAGTAGAATATGAACAGGAAGAACTGTCCAAACTGATTCTGAAACGCTCAGGAATTGACTACGGACAAATTCTCGACTTGGTACCAGTGGAACGGGGAACTTCCGGACGACTTGTCAGACTCAAAATAATAGGTACTAAACGGACCATGATCATTGGCAAAGAACTGGAAATACGTCGTACCCTCTCCCCATCACACCTCTATAGTTCTGCTTTCATCATTGATAAAGTAAACGTCACAAACGGAATACCGGATCGCTTTATCCTTACCGGGGCCGGATGGGGACACGGAGTAGGACTCTGTCAGATAGGAGCAGCGTCATGGGCGAGCAAGGTTATACATACGACACCATCTTGCTGCATTATTACATCGGGGCAACGATAGATAAACTTTATTAAACACACACCATTATCATGAAAAACAAAAATATATCACCGTGGGCATGGATTCCGACTCTTTACTTTGCACAAGGATTACCTTATGTAGCCGTAATGACTATCTCGGTAATTATGTACAAAAATCTGGGTATCTCCAACACAGATATCGCTCTTTATACCTCTTGGCTCTATTTACCATGGGTTATCAAACCTTTCTGGAGTCCATTTGTCGATTTATTAAAAACCAAACGTTGGTGGATAGTCAGCATGCAGCTATTGGTAGGTGCCGGACTGGCAGGAATCGCTTTCACCATACCTATGTCAAACTTCTTCCAAACGACCCTTGCCATTTTTTGGCTAGTGGCATTCAGCTCGGCTACACATGATATTGCTGCAGACGGATTCTACATGTTGGCACTCAACGTACAAGACCAGGCACTTTATGTAGGTATCCGCAGCACTTTCTACCGCATTGCCACAATTGCCGGCCAAGGCTTGCTGGTGATGCTCGCAGGTGGACTTGAAATATGGACAGGCAGCATTAAGTATGGATGGAGTATCACGTTCTTTATTCTGGCAGGACTCTTCCTCGCTTTCTGTCTCTATCATAAATGTATATTGCCAAAGCCCGACAGCGATAAAGCAGTAGTAGGTGAAAATAGTGCCAGTGCTATTTTCAGTGGATTCATAGAAACCTTCGCTTCCTTCTTCCGCAAAAAACAAGCAGGAGTTGCTATCCTTTTCATGCTATTCTACCGTTTTCCGGAAGCACAATTAGTGAAACTTATCAACCCATTCCTACTTGATCCCATTGACAAAGGCGGACTGGGGTTGACAACAGCTGAAGTCGGATTGGTTTACGGTACTATCGGTATCATCGGGCTGACCTTGGGAGGCATTATCGGAGGTATCTGTGCAGCAAAAGGAGGACTTCAAAAGTGGCTTTGGCCAATGGCATGGAGCCTTTCATTGACTTGTCTCACCTTTGTATATCTAGGCTACTTCCAACCACAAATTTGTGATAATCAACCTATGTGTATTTATCGAGCAGTTCGGTTATGGCTTCGGGTTCACAGCCTACATGCTTTACCTCATTTACTACTCCGATGGTGAACATAAGACAGCACACTATGCGATCTGCACCGCTTTTATGGCATTGGGTATGATGCTGCCGGGTATGGCTGCAGGTTGGTTGCAGGAACTGATCGGATACGAAAACTTCTTTATCTGGGTAATGGTTTGTTGTACCGCGACAATAGCCGTATGCGCCTTTATTAAGATAGATCCCAACTATGGCAAGAAAGCAGAGGGTATTCCCCAAAAACAAAATAAACCCATTTCTATTTACCGGATATTTAAAACATACTGAGAATATGACATATAGAAGAAGTATATTAAAGTTATTACTCACTTTTTTCGTCTTTATGACCTCCACTCTCTCTCACGAGGGGCCGAACCGGGAGCAAGACCTCCGAGAATCCGTATAAAAACCGGAATTGAGGTCCTGAAAGAGCAAAACTTCAAATGCCTTGAAGGAAAGCGCGTAGGATTAATTACCAATCCGACCGGCGTTGACAATCATTTAATATCCACCATTGACATTCTGCACGAAGCACCCAATGTCAACTTGGTAGCCCTTTATGGCCCCGAACATGGTGTACGGGGTGATGTACACGCCGGTGATAAAGTAGATAACGCCAACGATTCCAGTACCGGATTGCCTGTTTATTCACTTTACGGAAAGACACGCAAGCCGACTCCCGAAATGCTAAAAGACATCGATGTGCTGGTATACGACATACAAGATATCGGTTGCCGTTCATTCACCTATATCAGTACGATGGGAGTAGCGATGGAAGCTGCCGCCGAAAATAACAAAGAATTTATCGTTCTCGATCGTCCCAATCCCATAGGCGGATTAAAAATTGAAGGAAATGTGGTAGAAGATGGATATATATCTTTTGTCAGCCAATTTAAAATTCCGTACCTTTACGGGCTTACTTGTGGCGAGTTGGCTCTGATGCTTAATGGCGAACAGATGTTGAGTAAACCATGCAACTTGCACGTTGTGAAAATGAAAGGCTGGAAGCGCAAGATGGACTACGTTCAGACAGGGCTGCAATGGATTCCTTCGTCTCCCCATATCCCGCATCCGCATTCCACTTTCTTTTATCCGGTATCCGGGATACTCGGTGAACTAGGTTATATGTCAATTGGTGTAGGATACACCATTCCGTTCCAGATGTTTGCTGCCCCTTGGGTGGAAGCAGAGAAACTGGCAGATAACCTCAATCGCCTGCACCTGCCGGGAGTAATATTCCGGCCGATGCATCTCAAGCCTTTCTACTCAGTAGGTAAAGGAGAGCATCTGCAAGGAGTACAAGTGCATATTGTAGATTTTAACAAAGCCTCACTAAGCGAGATACAGTTTTACGTGATGCAGGAAGTAACCGCCCTCTATCCGGATCGTGCCGTATTCGACCATGCCGATAAAGAGCGCTTCCATATGTTCGATCTCGTCAGTGGCTCTAAAGAGATACGCGAGCGCTTCAGTCAACGCAACCGTTGGGAAGATGTCCGCGATTACTGGTACAAAGATGTCGACGACTTTCGACAGCTATCGCAAAAGTACTATTTATATAAATAAAAAACTGGGCTGAGTGCCGAACAAACAGAGAAACAATGAGAATGGAAAGAAACTACAGTACGTTCTTGCAAGATATCGGACGATTTATCCCGCGAGACAGATTATTTACTGACGAACTCCATCGTTTGGCGTGGGGGACAGATGCCGGTTTCTATCGACTGATTCCTCAAATCGTAATTCATTCAATCAATGATGACGAAGTAATAGAAATCATCTATCTAGCCGACCGGTACAATATACCGGTTACTTTCCGTGCAGCAGGAACCAGTCTTTCGGGTCAAGCCATTAGTGACTCTGTTCTGATTATAGCCGGAAAAGGTTGGGAAAACTACGAACTTTCACCCGACCACGAAAAAATCTATCTGGAGCCCGGCATTGTCGGACAGCGAGTAAACGAGATTTTAGCACCTTACGGACGTAAATTTGCCCCGGACCCGGCTTCTATAAAAAGTGCCATGGTGGGTGGAATCGTGATGAACAATGCTTCGGGTATGAACTGCGGAACACATGCCAACAGTGATAAAATGTTGCTATCTGTACATATCATATTTCCTGACGGATATTATCTCAATACAGATAGTCAGGAGTCACGTGAGAATTTTAAAGAAGATTATCCCGAATTCCTCCAGCGCATCTGCGAACTCCGTGACCAGATACGCAGTAACGAGAAGCTTAGCGCACGCATCCGCTACAAATATTCAATCAAGAACGTAACAGGCCTGAATATTCTACCGTTCCTCGTATACGACGATCCTTTCGACATTATCGCTCACCTGATGGTAGGTTCAGAAGGTACACTGGCTTTCCTTGCCGGTGTAACCATGAAAACAGAGTATGACTATCCGTATAAAGCCAGTGCCATGCTCTACTTCAGCGATATCAAAGAGGCATGCCGTGCAGTGGTAGCTATGAAAAGACTCGTCAACGCAAATGGAGAATGGATTGTAAAAGGTGCGGAATTACTCGACTGGAAATCCTTGGCTTCAGTCAATGATCCGACAGGAGAAGGGTTGACCGCTGTCCTGACCGAGACCAAAGCATGTACACAGGAAGAACTCAATCAGAATATCGCCATCATCGAGGAGGCATTAAAAGCATTCGATACATATATTCCGGTCCATTTTACGGATCAACCCGAAGAATATTCAAAATACTGGGCAATTCGGGCAGGTATTTTTCCATCTGTAGGTGGAACACGCCCTTCGGGAACGACTTGCCTGATCGAGGACGTTGCTTTTCATATCGAGGATCTTCCTGAAGCAACCGCCGAACTGCAACAGCTCATCGCCCGCCACGGATACGATGATGCCTGCATTTACGGTCATGCCTTGGAAGGCAATTACCATTTTATCATCAATCAGTCATTCAGCAGTGAGGCTGAGGTAAAACGGTACGAAGCCCTGATGAATGATGTAATAGATTTGGTAGTAGGCAAATATGATGGTTCACTAAAAGCCGAACACGGCACAGGAAGAAATATGGCTCCATTTGTAGAATACGAATGGGGAGAAGAGGCCTACGCAATAATGAAAGAAGTAAAACAACTCTTCGACCCCAAAGGATTATTTAATCCGGGAGTTATCTTTAATGATGATCCTCAATGCCATATCAAGCACTTCAAACCCCTCTCTCCATTGACAATAGGACAAGATACCCAAGTAACCCGACAGATAGACCGGTGTATCGAATGTGGGTTCTGTGAAGTAAACTGCCTGTCATGCGGATTTACACTCTCCTCACGACAGCGTATCGTTATTCAAAGAGAGATCTCACGCTTGAAGAAAAGCGGTGAGAATCTCCAATTACTGGAAACGTTATCTGAGCTATACCGGTATTCTGGTAACTGGACTTGTGCCGGCGACGGTTTATGTGCTATGTCTTGTCCGATGGGTATCAATACCGGTGACCTGACCCACATCCTGCGTCAGGCTGAGTTTCCTCCCGGAAGTACCGGTTACAGAGCCGGTAAGTTTGCTGCCAATCATTTTGCAGGAATCAAAAGTACTTTGCGCCCAGTATTATCACTTGCCAATGCGGCACATAGCTTATTGGGTACATCAACAATGACCTCCATTACCCGGAAAATGCACAGTGCGTGGGGACTCCCACAATGGACACCGGCCATGCCCAAAAGCTATAAAATACGGAAAAGCGATCAGACTCCGGCAATGAATAACAAGGTAGTCTACTTTCCCAGTTGCATCAATCAAACGATGGGGCTGGCAAAAGATTCTCCTGTAAATCAACCTTTGGTAAAACAAATGCTCTCCCTGCTTCAAAAAGCCGGATACGAGGTCATCTTCCCTCCTAAAATGGAAAAACTCTGTTGCGGAACCATTTGGGAAAGCAAAGGTATGCTGGATATCGCCGACAGTAAATCGACCGAACTGGAAGCCGCTTTATGGGAAGCCAGCGAACAGGGACGTTATCCGGTGCTTTGTGACCAAAGTCCTTGCTTACACCGCATGCGTGCCACTATCCAAAAGATAAAGTTATATGAACCGGCAGAATTCATTTATACTTTCTTGCGGGACAAACTGGAATTTACCCCAACCGACCGACCGATTGCCATACACATCACATGCTCCATGCGCAAAATGGGATTGGCAAATACACTGATCTCACTCGCAAAGCTTTGCTCAACCCAAGTATTCATTCCGGAAGAGGTCGGTTGTTGTGGTTTTGCCGGAGACAAAGGATTCACGCAGCCGGAACTCAACACTTATGCTTTACGCAAGCTGCGTCCGCAATTGACGAAAGCCGGTATCGGTATCGGTTACTCAAATAGTCGTACCTGTGAAATCGGTCTCGCCACCAATACCGGTATCCCCTATGTATCGATTGCATATCTGGTCGATCAGTGTACCCGGCCTATAAAACAAGAAAATAACTTAACACTTAAATAAAAAACACAATGAATCAAACAGTCAACAAACGCCTACTCGCTCTTGATGTATTGCGAGGCATCACTATCGCAGGTATGATTATGGTCAACAACCCCGGCAGCTGGAGTTATGTATATGCTCCCCTTGGGCATGCGGCATGGATCGGCTTAACCCCGACCGATCTGGTATTTCCTTTCTTTATGTTTATCATGGGTATCTCTACCTACATCTCATTAAGAAAGTATAACTTTGAGTTCAGCCACTCGGCCGCTTTGAAAATCCTTAAAAGAACCATCGTAATCTTTGCCATTGGTTTGGGAATCGCATGGTTCTCCATGTTTTGCCGTACCTGGAATTCACTCTCCGGTGAAGATATTTCATTCTTCTCCCGTCTGTATGAGTCGGTCTGGACTTTCGGCCACATCCGCATTCTGGGTGTCATGCAGCGATTGGCGCTTTGCTACGGTGCAACAGCATCATCGCTTTAATTATGAAGCACAAATATATCCCCTATCTGATTGCCATCCTGTTGATCGGCTATTTCATCATCCTGATCAACGGAAACGGATTCGAATACAACAGCAGTAACATCCTATCAATAGTAGACCGTACCGTATTGGGTGAAGCACATATGTACAAGGATAATGGCATTGATCCGGAAGGTCTGTTAAGTACCATCCTTCTATCGCACACGTACTGATAGGTTTCTGTGTGGGTAAACTCCTGATGGAAGTAAAAGATATCCATGAAAAGATAGAGCGTCTGTTCCTCATTGGCACTATTCTCACTTTCGCCGGATTCCTGCTTAGCTACGGTTGTCCCATCAGCAAGAAGATATGGTCACCTACTTTCGCTATCGTCACCTGTGGGTTGGCATCCAGTTTCCTGGCATTACTTGTATGGATCATCGATGTGAGAGGTTATACACGCTGGAGCCGTTTCTTCGAATCATTCGGTGTCAACCCCTTATTTATTTATGTGATGGGAGCCGTTCTCTCCATTCTCCTGGGCAGCATACTGATACCTTATGACGGAGGTAGCATCAGCCTACACGGATTCGTGTACAACGCAATTCTTCAACCCGTGCTTGGAGACTATCCCGGTTCTCTGGCATTCGCAATCTTGTTCGTAGGGCTGAACTGGTGTATCGGATATATTCTGTATAAGAAAAAAATATATATAAAAATATGATATTAATAGCAGACAGTGGTTCTACCAAGACCGATTGGTGTGTGGTAGAACATGGACAGTTGATCCAACAGATTTTTACGAAAGGTACCAATCCTTTCTTTCAGTCTGAAGAAGAAATCAGTAATGAAATAGCAACTGCACTGATTCCTCAGTTAAAGACAAACAAGTTCGAGGCTGTTCATTTTTACGGAGCCGGTTGTGCTTTCCCCGACAAAATAGAGACAATGCGCAAAGCCATAGCCTCGCATCTGCAAGTCAGTGGAGAAATCGAGGTTAGTACGGATATGCTCGCTGCTGCCAGAAGTTTGTGCGGTCATCAACCGGGTATTGCCTGTATCATGGGTACAGGATCGAATTCATGTTATTACGATGGTAAAAACATTGTCACCAATGTATCTCCTCTAGGATTTATACTGGGCGATGAAGGCAGTGGTGCGGTATTGGGCAAACTGCTGGTAGGCGACATCCTTAAAAACCAGATGACTCCGGGACTTAAAGAAAAATTTCTGGAACAGTTCAATCTGACCCCCGCCGAAATCATCGACCGGGTGTATCGGAAACCATTCCCTAACCGTTTCCTTGCAAGTTTCTCCCCATTTTTGGTTCAACACCTTGACGAACCGGTCATACGTGAATTGGTCCTTAACAGCTTCAAGAAATTCCTGAAGCGCAACGTGATGCAGTACGATTACCAGCACGCCCCGGTTCATTTCATCGGTTCTGTAGCATTCTATTACAGAGAGTTACTTTCCGAAGCATGTAAAATAATGGGAGTACACTTAGGAACCATTATCCAAGTCCGATGGAAGGATTGATTAAGTTTCACGAGTAAAAATATGAATAAAGAACAAAAACATGAATAGTAATATAGAAAAATCAGATAAACCCTCCTTCATCAAAATCTCTGAGCAGCCCTCACTTTACGACGATCTTGAAAAGAAGTCGGTCCGCGAAATACTGGAAGACATCAATAAGGAAGACCAGAAAGTAGCTATTGCCGTACAGAAAGCAATTCCTCAAATAGAGAAACTAGTCACACAAATAGTTCCCCGAATGAAACAGGGGGACGCATTTTCTATATGGGAGCCGGCACCAGCGGACGCCTCGGAGTACTCGACGCTTCAGAAATCCCACCTACCTTCGGTATGCCCCCACATTAATTATTGGCTGATAGCAGGCGGTGATACTGCTTTACGCAATCCGGTAGAAAACGCTGAAGATAATACTACCCGGGGCTGGGAAGAACTGACAGAACATAACATCAATGACAAAGATACGGTTATCGGTATTGCAGCCTCAGGCACCACCCCTTACGTAATCGGAGCTATGCATGCAGCCCGCGAGCATGGTATCCTGACCGGCTGCATCACCAGTAACCCGAACTCTCCAATGGCAGCAGAGGCCGATATCCCCATCGAAATGATCGTGGGTCCCGAATATGTAACGGGTAGTTCACGTATGAAATCGGGAACGGGACAAAAGATGATCCTGAATATGATCACAACCTCGGTAATGATTCAATTAGGACGCGTGAAAGGTAACAAAATGGTCAACATGCAACTCAGCAACCGGAAGCTCGTAGACCGTGGTACTCGTATGATTATTGAAGAACTCGGACTTGAATATGATAAAGCAAAAGCCTTGTTGCTGATGCACGGTTCCGTGAAAAAAGCAATAGATGCTTATAAAGCCGGATAACCGAACCACTCTAACCCACAATACCATTGAGCATGGAAAACAAAATCAACTTTTCTCCTCCCTCAACAAGAGAGGGGAAAGGTGTGAGGTTTTTACTCACTACCTTTTCAATATTGCTTTGTAGCCTGCAAGCTGTGGCACAATCTCTGCCACGTGTAGCTCCCGAACAAGTGGGCATGGACTCTCATCGCCTGTTACATGCCGATGAAGCTATTCACCGGGCAATCGATCACAAAGAAATACCGGGAGCCGTACTCGCTGTCATCCGTCATGGCAAAATGGCTTATCTCAAGGCTTATGGCAACAAACGAATCTATCCCAATGTAGAGCCGATGGAAATAAACACTGTTTTCGACATGGCTTCCTGCAGTAAATCTATGTCAACAGCTGTTTCGGTTATGATTCTGGTTGAACGAGGACAACTTCGTTTGCTCGATCGTGTCAGCTTTTACCTCCCGACTTCCAGGAATGGCGGGGAGAAAACGGGGAGAAGAAGGATATTCGTATCATAGACCTTATGACACATACTTCAGGTCTCCCTCCTTATGCACCGGTATCCGAACTGCAGGAAAAATATGGTTCTCCCAACCCCAAAGGACTGATGGAGTATATTTCCACTTGCAAACGTGAATTTAAACCTCAGACGAAATTTCAGTATAGTTGCCTTAATTACATCACTTTGCAACATATCATCGAAACCATTACCGGGCAAAGCTTGCGAGACTTTGCAAAAGAAAATATCTTCGATATACTGGGAATGCAATACACGGATTATCTGCCTACCATACAACAGCAGGACGGAAAGTGGATCAATACGGTGGCCTGTCCCTGGATGGACCGGATTGCACCTACCGAAAAACAAAAAGACGGAAGCGTACTCTGCGGGCAAGTACACGATCCATTGGCACGTATCCTGAACGGAGGGATCTCCGGCAATGCAGGTATCTTCTCTAATGCAAATGACATTGGCATCCTCGCAGCCGCTCTTCTCAACGGAGGCGAATACAATGGTCACCGCATCCTCAGCCCGCTGGGAGTAAAAACCATGTGTACAGTTCCCCGTGAGCTAACCGCATTTGGCCGTACTCCCGGATGGGATATTTTCTCTCCCTATGCCTCAAACAAGGGTGATCTTTTCAGTCCGAATACCTTTGGCCATACAGGATATACAGGAACTTCCATCATCATCGATCCGGACAACGACACGGCCGTCATTCTGCTGGTTAACGCTGTTCATCCGGAAGACCGGCATAGCATAGTCCGTCTCCGTTCGTTAGTAGCCAATGCAGTAGCCGCCTCTATCTGTCCTCCCGCACAGGTATATACAGATCATTATTACAAACGCTTCCTGCAATTTGAAACAGAAACACCCATCAGTCCCAAAGATATTGTGATGGTGGGCAACAGTCTCACGGAAAACGGTGGGAATTGGAGCAAGCGCCTAAATAAAAAAAACATAAGAAATCGGGGGATCATCGGTGACGAAGCATTGGGAATCTGTCAACGTCTTTTTCAGATCTTACCGGGGACTCCTCAAAAACTTTTCCTAATGGCCGGAATCAACGATGTGTCACACGACCTGAGCACCGATAGTGTAGTCACTTTGATAACCAAAGTCATTGAGAAAATCCAAACCGAATCACCACGCACCAAACTCTATATACAGAGTCTTCTGCCTATCAACGAATCGTTCGGACGATATAAAACGATGATCGGGAAAACTGACCTGATACCCGAAATTAACCGCAAACTTGAAGCACTTGCCAAAGAAAAGAAAATACCTTTTATCCACCTCTTTCCATTATTTACGGAGAAAAACAGCAACGTGATGCGAAAAGAACTGACTACGGACGGATTACACCTGACAGAAGAGGGGTATAGAATCTGGAGTAAAGCACTGAAACGGTATCTGTAGCAGATACCGTTTCAGATATATTCTTTGAGTGCCGCCATATCTTCCAACGTCACTACTTCTTATTGATCGAAATCAGCCCTCTTTCATCATCTTATTTATCTCCTTCGAGAGTGCCGGACGCGTCACTCCCAGATATTCTGCCAATTGAACCTGATTGTGCTCCAGCAAGGCTGTATCCGGAGAAATCTTATGCTCCATAAAATAATAGACCAAACGGCTGCGCAGCATCTTATAAGACAGGATACGCAGACGGGTAACCGTACATTTGTTGCAATTACCCGTCACACACAAGAAGCGATGCAACAAATCGGGTACAGAACTAATCAATTTAAAAACGGAAGTACGGGTAGCCATCAACAATACAGAATCTTCACTGGCAGTAAACGTAGCAGGTAAAAGATTCTTATCACCAAACAAATGAGGAGTGGCAAAAGCACGGGGAGCACGAATATCTTCTACTTTCACCAGGTTTCCCGCCACATCGACAATATTAACCTCCAGTTCCCCTTTCAGTAGCACATATAAATGATTGCAATAGGTATCCTGCTTCAATACGATCTCTTTTCTGGCAACCTCGTACACCGAAAGTTCCAGCTCTTGTGGCAGCCGACGTTGCAAACTGTTATCCATATCCTTAAACAAAGATATCTGCCACAAAATCTTTTGATATTCGTCTGTAAACTCTACTTTTACCACGATGCTTGTCTTTTGAGCAAAGATAGCATTTTCTCCCGTACCAATCTTACCACTTAGTAAATAAAATGCGTGAATTGATATTCAGTGTCAACCAGCCCCAGTCTTGCCAACTTTTATGGTTGCCTCCCTTTACTATATCCATATACTTAGTTCCAAGCATAGTAGAATAACCGGCAGTCAGTTTTACGTCTTTCATCAAAGTATAATCTACCTGCATATCCAATTCCGACCCCAGGCAGCGTCCTTCCTTACCATCTGTAGCCATAACGTCATATGTAGTAGAGAAGTGATGATAATTCAACGAGAAACTCAATTTCTTAGTCGGTTTAAAGTCTACACTCAAAATCTTATCCCACAACCCCTTATTGTAAGCCGATGCATAGAAATAGTCCATACCTCCGTAAAATTTATGATGCGTTCCATATAACGGGTCAAAAGTGCTCACTTTTTTACTATCGGGATCGCCGCTAAGATAGTCCGTACCCAGGCTTACGCTCCACTTCGGATCAATTTTATAACCGGCTTTCAGGCTAAACATATAAGCAGATACTTTCTTGTCAGCCTTATTCTTTCCGACTGATAATAAGCGCTGCCATTGAACAGCCACGCTCCGGGCGTGTATACCAAATAAGTGCCCATTGTCTGCATATTAGCTGTTTTACCATTTCCCTCCGTACCCGTTTCAAATCCGGTATTCATAAAAAGCAGCGAAACAGTGAAATCTTTAGCCCAATGACCGTTATACCAAACCGTTTGCATCGTTTTATAAGGTTGCGCTCCGGGAGCATAATAAGTGCCTCCGTATGAACGGTTTTCATCATTCTGATTGAAAGCCAATATCAAATGCAACTTATGCAGTTTACTTTCATATCCCAATTTTAATGCATCGTGAAATCGCCCGGCCACATTCCAGTCCAGTCCGCCAAGCAGACGCTCATCATCATACGACAACGGTTGCCTTCCCAACTGCGCAAATAATCCTTTTGAGAAGTCAAGGCGAGCCCACGCTTCATGCAAAATAAACCTTCCATTCTTATCAATCTGAGGATCCTGCCCCCACACTCCTACGTGCTGTGCAGAAAGTCTCATCTGTAACCTGTCACGCTGATACCCCAAAGAAAGCCGGGCACGCTCGTTAACAAAGAAAGTGGGTTCTTCTCCTTCCGGACGAGGATTCAATACTCCATTGCGGTATTCACCACGGGTACGTATCTGTGCATCAATTGTAAACAGATTCTCTTTCTGTTCCTGTGCAAAGACAGACAGTGGGGCTAAAAGCACAACTGTCCAAAATAGATTTGTGATTCTCATAACTCGGTTCTAAATTAGTAGTTAACGATTTATCAATTCAGATTATACGTATGTACGCTGGTCCCCTGTGCCGATGGCAGATAATTAATGCCATACCAGCATATCTGCAGTAATACGAAGCAAATGAGAAGTCCGACAAGCGCCGTACGCACTTTTTGCCTCCGGTTCATCCGAAAATGTATATAGCAAAGGTAACCGAGCCACGTAGCAGCCGCCCACGTTTCTTTGGGATCCCAACTCCAATAATGCCCCCAAGCTTCTTTTGCCCACAATGCACCAAACAACATTCCCAGCGTCATAAATGCCAGTCCCACATTGACCAGATTGTCACACAGTTCCATCTCACGTTCTTCCGGAGTTTTCTTTTTGATCCAAAGCAGATAAACAGCCATGACAGCCGCCGCTCCCAACATAGCGTAAGCAAACATATAAACAATAACATGCGGTGCAAACCAAGGACTCTGCAGAGCAGGCATTAAAGTTTTATTGTGTATCTCAGGCTTAAACAGATTGATACAGACGAACACCAGCGAAAGAATAAAACTGAAACTCAAAATCCATTTATATCGCCAGCGGCTATACGTTATGATACCTGCCAAAGGTAAAAAGAAAGAGTACCACAAACGGGTTTCACCCATCGTACGCATCGGAGGCCGTTCCAGAGAGATCCACATCCCGAGAATGAAGGCAAAAAAGACAGCCAATCCCGCTAATGTAGCCGTATAGATCATCCATTGCCGCTTTCCTCTCCAGGCGGCAACCGCACCGATTCCCCAGCATAAAAGTGCTACAATGGCAAAAATCACAAATTGATCCCAACTCATGTGTTGTCCTCCTTTCTTTTCTGTGACAAGGCAAACAGGCAGACAGCTCCCGCTATCATCATCCAGATACCGGTATAAACGACCGGCAACCATGGATCACGAACCAGTTCGAATACGCTGATATCACTCCAACGCCCTTTCGACTCGTCATAACTCAATTGATATATTTTCCACCCTTCCAACTCAAAAGGTTTATTCACCTCAATCGTAGCCGAATCACGGCGTCCCGATTCCGTATAAACCTTGACTTCGGATGCAAAACGACGGGGTTCACGTTCCGGCATCACCAGACTGGTCTGATCGTCAAGCCGGATAGCTTTATAAGGAAACATAAAACTCCCGCAACTCACCCATCCTTCACGCTGCTGTCCTGTCTTATTATTCACAGCTTTCAGATAAACAGCATAAGTAGCCCCCATTGAATGAAATTCTACAAAATTCAACGTATCCTGAGTCGCTACACTGGCAGCCAGAGGTATTTTCTTCTCGATACCAATTTCCCAATCAAGCAATCGTCCGGTATGAAAATTATCTTCAATCAACAGGTTTTCCGGTTTCTTTGACGGTAAGGCCTCACCTGTTTCATTATTTATCAGCATCAACTTCGGGGGTATTCATCAATCGTAAAGTCCTGGAGTTCTATTGCCAGAGGTAACTCCCGCATTTTCTGGTTCTCGTCCAACGCGCGCCATTCTGCCTGTCCTGTTTTGTAGTCATCCGCAAACGCTCCATATCGGCATTACCCAAGATAGCACCGGTCAGTGCAAGGAACAGTCCCAAGTGATTCAATACAAAAGGAAAATCACACCAGCGGAAATGGTGTATCCTCCGAATTGTGGTCAGTCCCAACAAAGTGATCATCCAAAGGAACAACAGCACAAACGAACATGCCGACAACATCTGCGAAAACCCCAGCCAGCTCTCAGCACCTAACAGAGGTACATCGGACTTCACTTGGCGAATCAGCCCATCACTACAGTCAGCATCGCGACTGATACCATAGATGAAACGGCAGCCTGGCAGCTTCCCATCCACCGGATGAAATAACTCTTTTGCGAAAAGGCGTAGATCAGTAACAAGATAACAAGATACAATACTCCCACGCACACATTCATAGGGTATGAAAGAATGGAAAGCTCACATTTTCCTATCGTTATTTGTAGGAAAGTGCCTGTAAGAAAGAGCCCGCCACAGATAGCGAACCCCTCTTTATATCCCCAAGGTTTCTGCCACATAGTCTACAGTTTAGCCAGACGACCGTTGGCCCTCGCTTTCTCCAACCACTCAGGTACTATTGTTTTCAGGAATTTGTCTTTCGCCTTACGCTCCTTCTCCATATCCAGACCGATGTATTCCTGTGCTTTTTCCTTTGTCGAAATATCAGGCATCGGAACGTCAGCCGTGTAGCCGTGCTGAGCCAGTACTTTCGAAATAGCCAACCGGGCCTGCAAAGCCTTGTCAAGCCCATGCCCCAGAATACGTTGTATCTCTTGCGGAGCATGGAACGCGCCTCCATGCGAAGCTACTCCGAAATCCCATCTCCACTGAGCCTGGCGAATCAACTTTAACGCCTCTGCCATTTGGGCATCTGTCGCACCCTTGTCCCATGCAAATTTAGCCTCAAGATGTGCCTTAGCCAATTCATGCTCCAAACGGCCACGAATTTCGTTCGCTTTACGCTGGCGATCATATACATTATTTCTTAAAGTCTCTTCACTCTCCCTATGACACACCTGGCAAGTCCGGTCGATCATAGCCAACGGACTTTGAATGTGGTGATCGCTGAACTTCATGCCTCCCTCACTTTTGTAGGCATATGACAATCGGCACACGATACTCCGCGTTGGGCATGAATCCCCATCTGAGAAATTTCATAATCCGGATGCTGCGCTTTCAGTATACGGGCTTTGCTCAACGCATGTGTATAATCAGCGAAGTCGGCCTCATCATAGTAGGCTTCCATATCTTCTACCGAGAATCCCTTATCCCAAGGGAAAGTCAGATATTTACCATCCCCCTTAAAATAGTACTCTACATGACATTGCGCACATACCAGCGAACGCATCTCCTGTGGAGTCGCTTTGTCTATATCTTTTCCCTGGCGGGCAAAAGCCTCCCGTAAAGCCGGGCGGCTGATATGCAATTTCATATTTGTCGGTTCATGACAGTCTGCACAACCTATCGGATTGACAATCTCACTGCCGAAAGCTCCCCACTTGTTGTTATAAAACGAGTCCACTCCAATCGTCTCCATCATGCGAGGCACATCCGGACTCTTACAAGTCCAGCAGGTAGAAGGCTGCGGACCACTTTTATCATCCATCGGCGCACCGGTACGGAGTGAATGAGTAATGTCCTCAATGGCATGCATGTGCCCCCGTGGAGTCGAGTAATCCTTTGAAAATGCATATCCGGCCCATAGCACCACCATCTCAGGGCGCTGTTCAAGCACATCTACCGCTTCATTACCATTAAACTCGCTTTTGAAATCGGTTTTTGCCGTTTCTTTCCACGTCTCGTACTGCCGGGGATAATTTTCTCCAAACACTTCGTTCCGGGCTTCTATTCCGGTAATCTCCACCCGTTTGTTATTGAAAACACTTACCGTTTCCGCCCTGCGCTCCATCAGTGAAGAGACTACAAGCCCGAGTACAAAAACGACTGCCATCGCTCCGCAGAACAACAGCCATCCCTGCCATGATTTCAGTTTCTTTTCCATAATTAGTTATCTTGATTTTTTATTTATTCTATCATCTTTCTCAACCACTTCGGTGTGGGAGAATCCGGATAAGGTACTAATGCGTCAGAAGTGGAGGCAGCACTGTTGCTTCCGCCATGCGGTACGTCCCGATGACAGTCCCAACAAGCTTTCCCTTCACCTACCTGAGACATCATATAATCTATTCGTCCCGTATTTACAAATTCCGTATTCAGTTGTGTATGGCAACGAATGCAATTGTTCATAATCACCTCCGCACTCTCTTTATTGGCCCGAAGCACATCCTTCTCGCCCCGTGTCAGAAATACAGCAACGTGACGCATGCCATCCATTCCCTTGAACACCCATTTCTTCACAGGATTTTCGTGGGGAACATGACAGTCATTGCACGTAGCATTCCTGCTATGCGAACTATGGAACCAGGTTGCATAATAAGGTCCCATGATGTGACAGTTGACACAGGCAGCCGGATCATCGGTCAGATAGGTATGTGCCCGGAGCATATAAAGAAAAAGAGCTCCTCCACCTACAATCACACCTGTTATAATGATCGCAAGTACTCTCCACTTACGCGAAGGGAGTAACCATTGGATATATTCTTTTACCTTCATAGTATGTATGCTATGTATTTATGCAAAGAAAAGGATTTTCATTTATAAAAGATGTAATCCAGATTACATTTGCGAAAGAAAAATAACCCATGCTAAAAAAACAAAAGATAAATAAAGGAGAGATAAGGTAGGGGCTTCTTAATAATCCTGACAGGCTGATTTATTTTCTTACACTTACCGGATATTACTTTAATAACAAGTTTCAAGACGTGGGTACGATGAAAAGACTTTTCTATATACTTCAACCCCACCTTTTTATCTTCTGGAGAATATTTATCAAGCAGAAGTTCCAATGCCTTTCGCTTCTCAGTTTCTTCTAACTGACAAATCATAGTCCCGTTAATCACAATACTTTCATACTCGGTACTAAATTGATTGGAAACAACGCGCGTGCGTCCTACCACGCAAAACGATGCCTGATTATAGTTTTGAAGTATACAAAGCTTATGCCCTTCGGGAGCACAATGAAAATAGATAGACTGTTGTTTATCCCATACATAATTAATGGGAATGCCATAAACACCTTCTTCAGTTGAAGAAATAGATAACACTCCGTATTCTCCATTTTCAAGTAAACTCATTGCTTCGTCTTCCGATAAAAGGCGGTCTTTCCGTCGGATTAAATCGTTGATATATTCCATTCTATCAAAATTTTAAAAGTAATATCAATTATTATTTTTACAAAATTTGTTACCTTTACCTTCCGAATAAGCAAAAATATAAAGATGAGACAATATTTACTAAATATAATACTGTTATTTTTAGGATTCACTATCATTTATTCTTGTTCACGGCATCAGCAAATAAACAGAACCATCTTTCTAGCAGATTCCATTATGGAATATCAACCCGATAGTGCGTTTAAATTATTAAAAACAATAAATCAAACAGATTTATCTGTTTCAGAAAACGCAAAATACGCATTATTATTAGCACAAGCACAGGATAAAGCCGGCCATCAATTAATCAACGATTCATTAATTTTGATTGCTATAAATCATTATGATCACTTATCAAAAGATAACAATAAAGCAAAAGCATACTTTTATTTAGGACGATTTTATCAAAACAATAATGATTATGCAAAAGCCATTAACTCTTATCTCATTGCAGAAAAAGCAACATCAGATCATGACACATTATTAACTTTGATATACGATAATTTGGGTACATGCTATAAAAACCAAGATTTTTATGACAAAGCCTTAGAAGTATATAAAGACGCATACTACATTTATAAACAATACAATAGCAAGAATATCCTATACCCACTTCGAGGAATGGCAAGCATATATGCTATTCAAGAACAGTTTGAGAAAGCTCTTAAATATTACCAAACAGCTCTCACCATTGCATCAAGTACCAATGACTCTACATGGCAGTCTATCTTATTTTGTGATATTTCCCGGATTTATGACAATAAAAACCTCTATGAAGCGGCATATAGTTATATAGTACGCTCTATTCAATATGCTCCACGCAGTAGCGATCTATCTGCTATGTATTTTTGGAAAGGAGAAATATTACACAATCTGAATCAATTGGATTCTGCTTTTTATTATATCAATTTAGCTAAAAAAAGTTCAGACTTAAATACACAGGCATCGGCATACCAAGCTCTATATGAAATAAAAAAAGAACAAGGAGAATTAAATGATGCAATTCTATACAATGACACGTCTCTCATTCTATATGATTCTATACAAGATTTAAACCATAGTGCGGAAATCAGTCACATACTAAAGCAACATGCGACAGAGACATTACAACAGGCCGAAGTTATAAAACGGCAAAAGCATACAGCTTTTCTTATTGTAACTACATTATTACTCATTGCGTGTATCACATTTATCTTTCTTTATAAAGATAATAAAAGAAAAAAAGTATACATTAAAATACAATGTGAATTAAGAAATAACCAAATAGAAAAAGATGAATTAAAAGAGAAAATCAAAACGCTAATTGATAGTAATACATATATTGCGGAAAGGAATAAAGAATTAAAAAAAGAAGAACTAAAGCAGCAACAAGTTGAATTATGGAAAAGAACACTTCAAATATGTACACGACTATTTCATACTTCCACATCATATAAAAAATTACATGCAATAGAAACAGCCAAATTTAAAAAAGAAAGAGAAGAAAAACAGAAAGAAATTAATTCCATACAGAAAGAGATAAACGAAGTTTTCATCGAAGCAATTCAGGAGTTACGAGAACAATATCCAAAACTAACACAAGAAGACCTCTTCTATTGCATTCTACAATATTTGCGTCTATCTACCTCTACAATCAAATTTTGTATGAGAGTTGAAAGTAACCAGGCACTCACCCAAAGAAAGTATCGCATAAAAAAACAAATCAGTCCCCAAACCTTTTCTATAATCTTTAATGAAAGCTCTCCTTCAGAAGGAGTTTTATGAACTTTTATCACACGGCTCCTCCTCCTTGTTATATCAAAATTCATAAACAACTGATTATCAGCAATCATAAATCCTTCAATTGTTATCTCACATCAGTATCATCACTTGGGTATTGGACTATCTTTGCAGAAACATAAATTTATTTATCATGAAAAAGTTAACCTGTCTAATTACCCTATTCTTATTCATTAGTGTTGGCTATATAAATGCAGAAACAATGGCCTCAAGAAAGAAAATTAAAATGAAAGTAGAAACTCAGCACCATCAACGTTCTCTGCCCCCACCTTGTCCCGCAGAAGCTTTTATCTGCGGAAATACGGTTGATCTTATTTTCAGAGAAACAAATAAAACTGCAGTTGTCACAATTATGAATTTAGATACGGGAGAAGCCATTCATTACAATGTTTCAACAAACGATTGTAGTATCTCTATCGATTTAGGCAACAATCAAAGTGAATCAAACTATAATATTGAATTAATACTGGATGGCAAAGCATATACCGGAGAATTTACAACAAATGAAATCTGAGATTTTATTTTTAAATAATAACAAGCTCTTTCTCTCAAAGAGCATAAATCTTTTTATATATGAAAACCATATCTAAATTATTTTTGCTATTGTCAATAATTCTACTTTCATCATGTGATGAAACAGAATTGGATCAAACGGTGACTAATCAAGTAAATCCGCAAAAAGAAGAAGATTCCAGAATTGTATTCAATAGTGCAAAAGAGTTTTATAACACCCTTGATACACTATCTTACATGACTTATGAAGAACAAACAGAATGGATTCGTGCCTCGGGTATTAAATATCCGCTATATAAAGACCTTGAATTTTGCGAAGATGAAATCATGACAGAAATGCCTAGAGCATTTCAAGCACTATTCAACCATAAAATGGAAATGCAAATAAATGATACCGTAATTGCATTTGAAAAAGGAAATATGTACGTAAAATCAATTAAGGAGAAAATTCTACCGTTCCTGTTCTATATGGGCAAGTAGGAGTTAACCAAGAGGAATCAGAAGTAACAACAAGAACTGTATATGAAACAAAATATGGAAAGATTGGAACATCATATCAATATGAATTCAAGATTCCAGAAGGTAAATCCAAATACAAATATGTACATGAACTTAAATCCGTTATTATTAAAG
>ENA-OQIC01000184-OQIC01000184.1-human-gut-metagenome-genome-assembly--contig:-NODE-184-length-28548-cov-1.912811_pt1 | contig 28548 bp, 29 predicted proteins | sample MGYA00242572_ERZ504736 | MGnify/ENA primary metagenome ERZ504736 (study PRJEB26092, sample SAMD00036201) | human gut metagenome | host: Homo sapiens | study: EMG produced TPA metagenomics assembly of...
AAGAAGAACAAGGAGCAAATCAGCCAGTTGGAGGAGAAATTGAAGAAAAGCGGTATTCAATCTTCCGCATTACGAAAGACGATCGATCGTCTTTCCTCCGAGCTGGATCAAAAGGCAACGATGATTGTCGCTTTGCAAGAGGATTTGGCAAAGAAGAACGTACGTACCAAGAATTGGACGAGATGGTAAGTTCCTTGAATGAGGATGTGGAAAGTCTGGCTACTACCGCAGCCGCTCAATCCGAGAAATTGAACGCTCAAGATAAAGCCCTTCACACGGCTTACTACTGTTTCGGTACTTCCAAGGAATTGAAGGAACAGAAGATCTTATCCGGTGGTGGCCTGTTCTCTAAATCTAAAGTATTGCAGAGTGGTTTCAACAAGGATTATTTCATCTCTATCGATATCCGTGAGGTAAAAGAAATTCCTTTGTTCGCAAGCAAGGCTAAACTAAAATCCAATCATCCGGAAGGATCTTATGAGTTCGTAGAGGATGAAGACGGAAACTTGACCTTGAAAATAAATGACGAGAAGGCTTTCTGGAGCTAGGCAAGTATTTAGTGATCGAAGTTGGATAATGATTTATAAAAGTATATTTATCGATTTGGACGATACCCTTTGGGACACGTACCATAACAATAAAGAATGCCTTGAAGAGCTATATACCGATTACCACTTTAATCGGTATTATGCCTCTTTCGAGGCTTTCTTCGATATTTATATGCCTCATAATCTAGACTTATGGGCCAAGTACCGTTCGGGGGAAATAGACCGGCAAACCTTAATCTTGGATCGATTTCTCTACGTACTTCGTCCGTTAGGAATAGAAGATAAGAAAACCGTCTTATCGGTAAATAATGATTTCTTGCAACGCACGACCACCAAAACCCGATTAGTGCCCGGAGCCATTGAATTACTGGAATATCTCCGCCCTTCCTATCGGTTATTTATTTTATCCAATGGATTCCGTGAGGTACAATTCAAGAAACTTAGCAACGCAGGCTTGGCTCCTTATTTCGAACGGATGATCCTGTCCGAGGACGCTAATATACAAAAACCCCATAAAGGTATTTTCGACTTCGCCTTAAAGAACACGAACTCACGCCGATCCGAGAGCTTAATGATCGGGGATAGCTGGGAAGCTGATATCATTGGGCTTACCAATCCAAGATCGACCAGATATGTGTAGACGTACGGAAGATTACCTGCCGATGGATTCACCCCGACCCATACAGTCCGCTCTCTGGAAGAGATCAAATCTATCCTATAAATAGACCTTTCTTACAATGCCCATTATAGCATGCTTACGATGGGCATTATAAGCTCCTTAGAATGGGCATCATAAAGATCTTACAATGCCTATTCTAAGAACAACATCTTAACAGCTTATAAATAAATCGATTACTTATCGGCAGTCACCAGATATTGACGAAAGCCCTCAGAGTATTCCGGATGATACCCGTCTCCTATCGAATCGGAACAAATAATAAAATATTCAAGACCCGGCACTTAGCGCATAAGGACTTTAGCCTCCTCCGAGCCTAAGACCATAAACGCGGTAGCATACGCATCAGCGGTCATGGCATCCGGAGCGACGATCGTAGCGCTAAGGATATCCCGCTGTACAGGGCAACCTTCACGAGGGTCGATCGTATGGGCGTATTTACGTCCATCCTTTATATAAAATTACGGTAATTACCTGATGTAGCCATTCCTAACGGTTTAGGGAAGCTAACGATCTGCTCGAGTTCTTGATTCATGCCGGCAGCGTCATCCGTAGGCTTCGTGATCCCTAAGCGCCAATCCATGCCCGAGGGATTCACACCTTTCACACGCATCTCGCCACCAAACTCCACCAAATAATTACGGACCCCTTTCTTCTCCAGCATTTGGGCTATCATATCGCAAACCGTTCCATCCGCCAAAGAAGAAAAGTTCATCATCAAGCGAGGATCGTCCTTCACGATGCGATCCCCTTCTAAACGAACTTTCTGAAAACCGATAAACTGACGGACACTGTCGATATGGGCAGGGGTTACGCTATCCTTCCGGCTGAAGCCAAACCCCCAAAGGTTGATCAACGGGGCGCAAGTCACGTCGTAGGCCCCATTTGTCTCAGTAGACACTTCAAGCGCCTTCTTAAAGACTTTTTGGAAGAGCGTATCTACCCGTATGTCACGGTTCTGGTTTACCTGACTGATTACCGAAGTAGAATCAAAAGCATTAAACAGGTGGTAGAAATATTTCAACTGCTCGTCAATCTCCTTATCCAATGGTTTAGTATGCTCAAACTTAATATGATAAGGTGTATGAAGCCTTCCGGATACCTCATAGTATTGGGGAGCCTGTTCACAACTTATCAACAAGATATTAACAAGTAAACAAAGAATGGAGAATTGACTTTTCATATTAGAACTCTGATGTAAAATGGAACTTAATATCCGGAAAATCCTGTTGGGCCATCATCAATACATAGCTGGAATCCGCTAAATAAACATCACGGCCTTCCTTATCCAACGCCATATATTGCGCCTTACGTTTCTTGAAATTCTCCAATGCCTCTTGGTTATCACTCTCGATCCAGCAAGCCTTATATAGGCTGATCGGCTCCCATTTACATTGAGCGGCATACTCATGCAACAGGCGGTATTGAATAACCTCAAACTGCAATTGTCCCACGGTACCGATAATCTTCCGGCCATTGAATTGATTGGTAAACAACTGGGCTACACCCTCGTCCATCAATTGCTCGATACCTTTGTTCAATTGCTTTGCCTTCATCAGATCGGCGTTCTCTATATATTTGAACATCTCGGGAGAGAAGCTTGGCAATCCCTTGAAATGCAATTCCTCTCCGGAAGTCAACGTATCCCCTATCTTAAAATTCCCGGTATCCGGCAAACCGATAATATCACCCGCGAACGCCTCATCCACACTTCTTTCTTCTGAGCCATGAAAGCCGTCGGGCTACTGAAACGCATCATCTTACCGAAGCGTACATGCTTATAGTTCGCATTACGCTCAAAACGACCGGAACAAATCTTCACAAAAGCGATACAACTGCGATGGTTCGGGTCCATATTCGCATGGATCTTGAAAATGAAGCCGGTGAAATTATCCTCATTCGGGTCTACCACACGCTCTACCGCATGGATCGGACGTGGCGAGGGAGCGATACGGATAAAGCAATCCAATAGCTCTTTCACACCGAAGTTATTCAGAGCGGAACCAAGAATACCGGAGCGATATCCCCATCCAAATACGTATTCACATCAATTCGGGATAAACCCCCTCTATCAACTCTATATCCTCACGAAGCTTCGCAGCTTGCGTAGGATCAATATAAGTCTCGAGATCCGGACTAGTGATATCCTTGAATTCCACATTCTCCGTCACATATTGCTTACTCGGGTATATAGGTTCAGTTTCTGCTCAAAAATATTGTATACGCCCCGGAAACGTTGTCCCATATCGATCGGCCAGCTCAATGGGCGTACCTTTATCTGTAATTCTTCTTCTATCTCATCCAGCAAATCAAAAGGATCTTTACCATCACGGTCCATCTTGTTGACAAAAACGATCACCGGAGTCTTACGCATACGGCAAACCTCCATCAACTTACGAGTCTGCGCCTCCACGCCCTTGGCGATATCGATTACGATAATAACGCTATCCACCGCCGTCAAGGTACGGAACGTATCCTCGGCGAAATCTTGGTGGCCCGGTGTATCCAAGATATTAATCTTATGATCGGAATAATCAAAAGCCATTACGGAGGTAGCTACGGAGATACCGCGTTGCTTCTCAATCTCCATCCAGTCGGACGTGGCAGTCTTCTTGATTTTATTAGACTTCACCGCTCCCGCTACATGGATAGCGCCACCAAATAACAATAATTTCTCGGTAAGTGTAGTCTTACCGGCATCCGGGTGGCTGATTATGGCAAACGTTCTTCTTCTTTCAATCTCTTCTGAATACTGGCTCATTCTATTTTATATGTATATATTGTTATCAGTTACACTTTGTTATTCATGCAGTAGGCCAAGCTAGTCTCCCAATGGGGAATCGTCAGTCCGTACGAGCTTTTTATCTTACCTTTATTCAATACGCTATAATGCGGCCGGCTGGCCGGTGTCGGATAATCCTTGGTCTCTATGGGTATCACCCGGTTATTCATACCTGCTATTTGCAAGATCTTTACCGTAAAATCATACCAGCTACACACCCCCTCGTCCGAGAAATGATAGATACCCGGTATAAATTTACCCGCCTCGGCACGTTCCAGCACGGTAAGCATAGCGACCGCTAAATCTCCGGCATAAGTAGGCGTACCCACTTGGTCGAATATGAAACGCAACTCATCCCGCTCCTTTCCCAAACGCAATACCGTCTTCATAAAATTGTTTCCATACTCGGAATACAACCAAGCCGTACGGATAATCACGGAATCCGGACACACCTCCATCAAGGCCTGCTCTCCCGCCAGTTTCGTACGTCCATATACGGAAACAGGACAAGTCGCATCGCTTTCCAGATAAGGACGGCAACTCGTTCCATCGAACACATAATCGGTAGATACATGAATCACCTTCGCACCTACGGCATGAGCGGCCTCACCTAAGTTCCGTACCGCATCCCGGTTGATGCGCATACACAAATCCTCATGCTCCTCCGCTTTATCCACCGCCGTATAAGCGGCGCAATTCATGACATATTGAACATCATTTTCCAAGACATATTTCCGGACGGCCTCCTTGTCGCAAATATCCAACGTATCTATATCCGTAAAAAGAAAATTATAGCCGGGATACTGGCTGATACGAGCGTGGATAGAACTTCCCAATTGACCGTTCGCTCCGGTTACCAAAACTGTCTTCATGTCTATATCTATTATTAATCCTCTAGTTTAAGTTCCCCTTTCATATCTTCCCGATATTTCTCGCGAGCAACGCCAAGAAGGAGCTGATTTGTTTAATACCCTCTAACGTCTCCGCACTCACCTCTTTCCCTTGCATACGCAAAAGCAGATAGCCATATACGGCAGCGAAACAAGTTTCCAGCTCCGGCAGATCCTCTCCACCCGATTTAGCCCGGAGCTGTACGATATAAGGAAGCGTCTTATAATAAGCCGCGCTATAAACCATCTCTTTCGGAGATTTCAAAAGACGGAGATGCAAATCGGTCAAAGTAATAATCACATTCTTGTTCAATTGGATATGACCTTTCTCCATCACCCCTTCGCTACGCATCATCTCGATCAATTCCTCGTACCATTGAGCGATTTCCTTCTTCACCTCCTCGGGCTGGTCGTAATGGGCGATCACCGTGCGGTTGATCGAATCCATATCGAACTTATTCGCCCGGATCAAGTCCTCAACCTGCCACATATAAAGCAGATATTCAGCGATATTCTCTTTTCTTTTTTGTCTAGCTATTATCATATCGGCAAAGATAAACTATATTCCGATAACGCTTGATAAAAATCCGCGTCTTTAACGCCTAACTGCCGGCAAGCCAAACGTGCAGCATTCAGATTGATCAAGAAATAGCGATTGGGAATCCGTACCGGATAGTCTCCGTAGCGAGTATGCAAAAAAGTCTGCCCGTCTTTCTCCACGACCGGATGTTCCTCAAAAGGGATAGCGGTGATATCGCTCCGGACGTCCCCTGCCAACTGACTGACAGTATCATCACCTCCAAAATAAATCAATTTCCCTTCCCGCTCAATAGAAACGGAGAAAGACTGATAAGTGGATAAATAAGCCTCCGGAGTCGCATGATCCGTCTCGGTAGACCAAGATAAATTCGTCAGGATGGCGATATGCGGACGATAGAATTCCAATTGGAAACGCTTGTCCAAGGCAGAGGTGATATGCTCATCTCCTTCGATCAAAGCGATACGTGCCTCATAACTCAAATGTACCCGATTCGGAAGCGAGTCCACCTTGCTAGTCAACGCATAGTCGAACGCCAACTTTGCCGGCGCAACGCACAGACCATCATGGAATAATTGTCTTCTTTCCACGACTACCCGCCACAACAACCCGAGTTTTCGACCGAGTCCGTTGAAATATAAATTCCGGAATAGATTGGATTAACATCCCCAATTCCTTCGCACGCAATAATTCCGGGTTATCTTGCTTTACTTTAGCACCCAAAACCACCGAGTGAATATCTTTTATTAATTTCTCCGGAAACCACCCATCCCCATAACAGGTACAGCCCGCGTTATGAAGTCTTCCTATCATCTCTTCAGTCAGACCACAACCGGAAGCGCTTACCTCATATCCTTTTTCTCGAAGTGCTAGGGCTAGATCTAAAACCAAAGGTTCGGTTACGGAGATCAAATGAACTTTTCGCATCGTTTTGATTTTAGCGCAAAAGTACGACTTTTATAAATACCTTCGGCACAAAGAAGTGAAAAATTAGATGCCCTCGATATGTTTAATGGTCGTAGTGTCTTCTTTTCGTGAAGCCTCGACCAGCCTTTCCTTCGAGATTATAACCGGAGTATGTATAAATTCCGGAACATTAAACGAGAACAGGGAGCATTCATAATAATCCGGAGATGCTTGCGGTAACAAGAAAGGTTTACCGCACTGCCCCCGCTCATTCACATGTACCAAATACGGGCGTGTGAAAAGCCCATCGTCCCGGCGGCTGGAAAAGACAAACCAACGACTATTGCCGCTCCAAGAATGATAGCTCTCTACATCCGGGCTATTCACTTCCGGCAAAGAATCGATTGCCCCGGTAGACAGATCCAGCATATACAAATCCGCATCCTTATGCCAAATAGAGAAATTGCCATAATCGGACACCGTATAAAGTAGCCGCTTCCCATCCGGGGAGACTCTCGGGAACTTAACACTCCGGCCCGCTTCCCTCGCATTATATAAGGTATCCACTTGGGTTCCAATCGAACCGTCTTCCGGATCAAAAGCGACTCGTAGCAGGTTATACCGGACATCCCGATAATTTTCCGGCATACAGACAGAATCCGCCGAACAGAACAGCAGATAGTTACCATCCGGAGTAAAAGTGGGAAAAGTCTCATAACACGCCATGGAAGCCAATAATGGCGAACTGAATACCCTCTCCTTCTCCGTGTCATAGATCAGCACGTCCGATTCCACGTCATATACCTCAATCCGATTCTCATCGGAAAGATGGAAGTCTTGGTGGGTCTCATTGGTAGAAAAAGCGACATACCGGCCGGATGGATGCCAATACGGATAAACGAACGAAGCCAGCTTACCGTCCCGTTCCAACGCAATCTTCTTTACCTGCCGATGATCAATCAAGTAAGTCCCATTATGAGAACCCCTCTGATGAAAAAGCATTTGTTCCCCTTGTCGCTCACAAAAGGCATGGCAGTTCATACAACTATTATTTGTCGATTGGTTATCAAGAATAGACTTTTCAACATAGTTTTCAACACATCGTTGATAAATCCCCATCTCGTTCCACATCCGATATCCGGGAAAAATACGGCGATACACCAAATAAGCGTCAACGGAATCTCTTGACACATAGATAGGGAAACTCATTTGTTTCCAATTACTTTGAGGTTCTCGAAAATAAACCGTCACATCTATTTGTTTTCCTTGTGCGTCCTGCGACAGGGTCTTCCAATCCGTTTCCGGCAGTTGAAAACACCATGATCGGCTGCGATTATCAACTCCCTATTCATAGTTTTCAACCGAGTTATCCCCTGTAGCTGTTGATCAACCAACTTGAAATTGGGAGGGGCCATATTGACCGGTACAGTAACTTCCCTGTAATCCGGAAACACGTCAGTTTCTCCTTGTTCCGCTTGCGCAGGAACTTCCGGCCTACAAGCCACAAGTCCCAAAAGACAACCTATAATCCAACAGATAGATAATCGCTTCATTGTTCTTCTCCTTTAAAGATCTTGAAATAGTAATAATACCAATAGGTATCTCCAAATTGTCGATACATCGAGGACACATCCACTTGGTTGGCAGATCGTCCCAAAACCTGCTTGAATTCCCGGTATCGGTCTACGATCTCCGGCTGTATGGAATAGGAGGAAAGCGATATACTGTCTTTGTCCGCCAACAACAATCCGGCTTCTTGGAAATGCCGGGGTATCGGTTCCCCCTTCATGAAAGATGTCTCTTCCAAGAATCGGCCAAATGCATCCAGCTTCTTACCCAACAAATAATAACATCCCCGGTATTCCCAACCGATCCGATGATCCGGAAGATTGTATCCACTCCATAAGGAATCGACAGGTACGGACAAACTCAGTCGATCCCTTTTCTCAACAGGCATATATTTGTCACTCAACTCCGGATCTTTATCCATTAATTCCGGATGTACCAGATAGATAGCATAACGGCAAGCCCAATCTTTATAGAATGGCATAGCGGCAAGCAAGTCCAAATATTTCTTGGCCAGCGCCACCTCACCCCTAATCAGACAAACTTGCACGAAACGTTGCATCATGCGGGCACTCCCTTTACGTTTGGCTTGCGTAAATCCGTCCATCGCAAAGCTTTCAGACAAAGAGACATCGCCAACAAGAAAATGAACATCGCTCAATAAACGATCCATGTAAAAGGTCTGATTCCAATCGGCACATAAGCTTTTCGTTCCTTTCTGATCGAAAGTAAACATCCGGTCGGCCAATTCTCCCTTATGGGCCAACGACATATTCAAATAGTTTAAGCTAACATAATTATAGATCTGCTTTCCCCGGTACTTATCAATAATGGCGTCCCATTGCCTCTCCCGGGCTAAGAAAGAGAGCTCGTCAAGCATCATGCGTTGCGCATGCCAAGGTTCCGGCAGGCAAAACCGGATGGATACCAGCGCCGTGATCAGACAAACAACAAGGGCTACCCGATCCATCCATTTACTCTTCTCGCCAATCACCGGAACAAAGCGAGCAAATAAAGCAACACCGACAATCGAAAGGGTAAAGAAGTCCATACACGATACATATAATAATGAGGTAATCGCTGTATCTCCAGATAGGCTTCCGGCATCCATCCATCAGACAAAGGTACAGGAATCCCTAACCATCCGCTAAACAAATAGATAAAAAGCGCTGGGATCAAGCAGGCAGCGGCGGCCAATCTTTGCCGCGACGTTTTGTAGCGGAGTAAGGCTAACAGCGTATATAAGAAAGCGTAACAGACCGAAAGAAGCCCGGTCAGCCCACATAAAAAAAGTGTAGAGGCAATTCCGTATCCGGCAATAGAACCCGCCCGCCGCACCTTTAGCGAGACCGACAAAGCTAAAAGCATCAAAACCACGCCAACGTCCCGTCCACCAAATACTCCCCATGAATACTCATCTTAACCAGATACAGGACCGGCAATAAAGAGAGGAACAGCAGGTAGGTCTTGTCAGAAAAACAACGCAAGATCCTATAGACCATAAACCCGCAACCAACGAGTAAAACCGTATGGAGAACCACCGCCGACATAGGCTGCCGGTAGTATTGAATGATCCATTGCCCGGCGACAGCGCAAAATCCTCCCGGCTGAAAAAGGAACTCCCGGATATACCACCACTCAGGTATAAACAATTGCATCTCCTCCTGACCGACAAACACAAACACGCCAAAAAGCAGGAAATAATAAAAAATAGCAGCTGCCGAAAAAGACCAGAAAAGCGTTTGTTTCCAGTTCATATACTTAATAGATTATTATTCCACCAACCATCGCTCGATGTTACGGGTCACAGAGGAGAAGTTCACGCCGATCTTAAAAACTTGCCGTGGATCACTCGCAAAGGGAAGCGCATACTGTCTTTCCTCTATCTGACGCAACGCCTCCTCGGCGGTGCCGTTCAGCTTGAATTCCATCACGTAGATATAGCGATCGGTCTTCAGAACGAGATCAATACGCCCTTGTGAGGTATGATATTCCACCTGCGTATAAAGTCCAACCAACTTAAATACGATAAAAAGCACGTTCCGGTAATGCAACTCCGTATCACGCTCCGGCTTCTGGCCGGCGATCACCTCATAGGGTGTATCAGCGAAGAAGCTTTGTAAACGGCGGAAGAACGCATCGTAATCACCGGAGCGTATCTCTCGTACGAGTTGCCCGATCTCGAAAGGGGTCTTGGGCGCACTAACACTCGTGTAAAATGGAAGGAGATATTTCACGAAACCTTCTTCACTTCCCGGTTGGGGAAACCTAGCCGGTAGATACCAAATTCAGGATCGTAATCCTTGATCGTCAAGTAACCACTCTGGTAGATTACGGGAACGGGATTTTCGAGGCAGCATCGATACTGTTCAACACATCCGCATCAGTCTCCGTGTTCGCCATCTCGTAAAGGTCGTAATGGGTATGCTTGAGTAATTCAACGAGGTAAGAGGGCGTACCGGTCTCGAACCAATAATCTCCGAACTCCATCTTGGCGAAGGTATTCAATAGGCTAAAGGGATTGTATATTCCCGCAGATTGGCGGTAAAATGGTATCCGTCATAGCGCTCCTTGAGTTTCTGGCTGGTTTCCTCATAATCCAGTTCCTGTGTCTCAGCCAGCTCCTTCAACTCCTCTTCTAGGTAGGCATGTATCTCTTTCTCCGTGATGCCACATATCTCGACGTAGCGATTGTCCATCGAGATATCCATAAGGTTATTCAAATCGCTGAACACGCTTACCTTACCAAACTTCGTCACCCCTGTCAACAAAGCGAAACGAATGGCTCTATCCATCGTCTTTAACACGCCGTAGAAAGGCTTCAACATATTCCGCAATTGCGTTTGCGTCTTTTCATCGTGCAGGTTTTGCAGCAAAGGCTTGTCGTACTCGTCAATCAATATCACCACGCGATGCCCGGTCTGGCGGTAAGCCTGTTCTATCACATAACTGAAACGTTCCTCCAAGGCACGATCCTGTTTCTCCGTTCCATATAAAGCCTCCCATTTCTCCAAGACTCATTCAAGATACTAGTCAGAGCGGCAGTATCTTTATAATGACGAGCATTCAAGTCCAAATGCAAGATCGGATATACCTCCCAGTCTTTCTCCAACCGTTCCATCGCCAACCCCTCGAACAGCTCCCTCTTCCCTTGGAAATAGGCCTCCAACGTAGATAGCAAGAGACTCTTGCCGAAACGCCGCGGACGACTCAAGAAATAGTAACTTCCGGTCTTAGCCAACTGATAAATCAAAGCTGTCTTATCAATATAGAGATAACCGTCTTTACGGATCTTCTCAAAGTTCTGTATGCCGATGGGATAAATTGTCTGGTTCATAGCGATGATCGTTTAGATATACTTACCATGAACAAAGATAGACATTCCTTTTTATCAGAACAAGATAAGAACATATGATCTCAAAAACTTTCCTTGACAATACGCTTGACTGGCAGGAAAAAACGCTCGATCAAACGCAATTCCTCCCATTTTGAATAAGAACTAATAGCAGATCAAAATTATATGCCAGAAAACGCAGTAGTACTTACTTCGTCTACAAATATATACTTACTTGCCCGATGAAGTATATATTCTCCGGTTAAGTAAGTACTACTGCGTTTTCCACACCATATCAAAAAAAGGAGGTATGCCCAACTGACATACCTCCTTTTTTATATTAAGTTTAACTTATTAATATCCCGGGTTCTGTTCCAACAACGGGTTCGCACCCAATGACAATTGATGCAATGGATAACGATTGTATTTCTCATCGTTCGTAGCCTTATGATCCCACCAATCCTCTGTCACATATGCGTCCCAACGGATTAAGTCCGTGCGACGACGGGCCTCGCGCAAGAACTCTTGCATCCATTCCTTCAGCATACGGTATTTATCCAAATTGGCAGCGGTAACAGGATCCGGGTCGTTTCCACCCTCGAAGTTACGCTTACGGATGGAGTTGATGATATCGGCCGCACCATTCTTATCGCCCAAACGCATCTTACATTCCGCCAAAGTATAATAGATCTCTGTCAGACGAATTACAGGACAATCTGGGTTGAAACGTTCCTTGAACTCATCTTGATTAGGCAGAGGACTAAATTTAAGAACACGCACGCCTGAGTTCTCCTCTGCATCGGCAATCGTAGAAGTCAGATCCTTAAGACTGGCTACCGTATTGCCCACCTGGCTGATATGAGCGATCTGTCTACGACATTCAAGACCTTGCCGGCATACTCGCGGGCACCCAAGCATTTGTACTCGGGGAAATCCGGGTTTTGCAACTCACCAACGATAAACATACCACGGTATTTGCGACCACCCTCATATACATACTGCTGCTTACGGATATCCTTGTCGTTGAATGTCTCGTATGGATTACCTACGTTAAACTTATACAAGTTACCCTCCGGATCGCGACTAGGGCATAGGCAAAGCCCATTATTACCACTAGCATCCTGCAAGCCCCCTAAGAAATCCTTGAAATTATAGGGAAGAGTGAAGGCAGTCAAACCACCATCGTCTCACCTTTGGCATTCTCGGAAGGTACTGTCCAGATAATCTCCGGGCAAGTCTCATTACCCCAACCAAAGATCTCGGTGAAATGGTTGGCCAATTTATACTGACCATACTTTCCATCGATAATATCCTGACAAATCTTAGCGGCCTCCTCATACATCGGTTTATTGATATACGATTCAGCGTTGAAATACAAACGAACCTTCAAAGCCGCAGCCACAGCACGATGGATAACGTTCGTCTCGGGTGCTCCCAAGGTCTCCTTCAACGGAAGATTCGGCATAGATACATCCAACAAGGAGTCGATAAAATGGAAAGTCTCCACATCTGTAGCACGAGCCTTCACATCCTCCTTCGTAGATGTGTAAAGAGGCATACCACCAAACATGTCCAAACCATCCAAATAAAAAGAGGCAGCCAATACGTTCAACTGATTAATCATTGATACACGATCCTCCTCAGTCAAGCCCACCGATACGAAATCGATATTCTCCAAATCCTCCAAGCACTCCACGACTGAGCCACACCCATCGTCGTCAAGTCCCATCCATCCTTCATCGGGCTCATATCATCCATAAAATGATGATGATGCATGTTCTGATAAACGGCGCCATCAAACCAGTCATTACCACGAGTAGGCACACACATAGCATCAGTTCCCACTTCCATCAAGCGCACACGAGCGTCGTTATGAGCTACCCACCAACGCCAATGCGTAAAAGGACGATTAAAACGCGACCAAATCGCGTCTGCATTCGTATAATACGTGTCGGGAACAACCTGCGAATAGAAGGTAGGATCCACATCACATGAGGTACCCAGCAGCAAGCAAGCAGCCCCGGCTACCATCCAATTTGTTATCTTGCTAATTTTCATTTTCTTCTTACCTTTTTTAGAATGTTACTTGAATACCTAAAGTGTATGTGCGGACAATCGGGTCACAGTTCCAAACCTTATCGGTACCACCTGTCCAGCCTGTGATATCTACCTCTGGATTATGTCCGCTATATCCTGTAATAGTCGCTACATTGCCGACAGTTCCATATACGCGCAGACGCTCTGCCCATTTTGTATACTTATTCAACGCCAATGTATAACCTAACGTAATCGCATCTATCTTCAAGAACGAGCCATCCTCCAAGAAGTAATCGCAAAGCTGCTTCACGCCGCGAATGTCCTTAAACTTCGGATCGTCAAGCGCCGGTTTCCAAAGATTCCACTGGCCGGCACCACTCTGTCCCTGGATACCCAAGTACATCGGATAAGTATTCAAGACATCGAAACCTATCCAACTACGCATATTAATACCCAAGTCAAATTCTTATAAGTAAAGGTATTGTTCCATCCCATCATCACCTTGGCAGATAATTACCGATATATTGTTTGTCGTCTACACTCTTCTGGGAAGCAGGTATAACCTCACCATCCTTATTGTACAAAAGGAAGTCTCCTTTATCGTCGAATCCAGCGAATTTCCACATATGGAACGCACCGATCTCTGCCCCCTCTTCAATACGAGCGGCATCGCCCGGCCATCCCGGTTCATCCATAGCGTTACCATCCATACGTGAATTGTTGCCATACATCGTAAGGATCTTACCCGAGTTATGGCTCATATTCAAGCTGGAAGTCCAAGTGAAGTCCTTATTCTGGATGATGTCACCACCAACCTCGAACTCCCATCCTTTACTCTCCATCTCGCCAATATTCTGCCATTGCTTGCCATTTGGATACGGTGGCTGTGGAACATTCACCTCGTAGATCATACCATCGATCTTACGACGATAGTAATCGAACTTACCATACATACGGTTGCCAAAGAATGAGTAGTCCACACCGATATTCCACTCCTTCTTCTCCTCCCATCCCAAATAAGGATTCACGTTAGAGCTCGGACCATAGACATAAGCCCAGCTTCCGCTAGGAAGCATCCAGTATTGGTCGCGGCTCAACGTATTAGCCATATAGGAAGCATCGAAGTCGTTATTACCTGTAACACCATAACCAAAACGAACCTTCAAGTCGCTCACCCAGTCAAACTCCTTCATGAACTCCTCGGCAGATACACGCCAACCTCCGGACAACGCCCAGAAGTTACCCCAACGGTTCTCGGCGGCAAACTTTGATGATCCCTCATGACGGATTGTGGCAGAAACCATATATTTGTCATTGTAAGAGTAGTTGGCACGAGCATACAATGCAAACAGGCGCTCTGTGATATTCTTACCTGATCCCATGGCAGCCTTACCATCTGTCAGATATGAACCCGCACCTAAGTCCCAATATTTCAGTCCCTCAACACCGAAGTCATAGTTCTCAGCATTGAAATTCTCTCCATTCTTCTCGAAATAAGAGTAACCAGCAACGGCATTCAAGCTATGGCCACCCTTGAACTCCTTCAGATATGTGAAGTAACCCTCAGATGTAAGGTGCTCAGTCTTTGAGAACTCAAGTTTAGCCCAACCGCCACGGTTGTTTGTCACCTCATCGCGGTGGTAACGAGAGCGGAACTGGTGGAGCTCCCACTGACGGTTCTCGTAACCCAATGTCTGAGAATAGCTCAATCCCTCAATGGGCTTGATGTTCAACTTCATTGTAACCTCAGGCTTGAACCACTTGTCCAATCCCTCATAGTCGGTCAACATACGGTCGGCTACGATATTATAGTCCAATGTCTCGCCAGTCCACACATTATAGCCTGTCAGGCTTTCCGGGTCAAATGGCGAACGAGTCGGGTTATTATACAACGCCTGCTTGAAGTTTGCCTTCTTATCCTCATCCGATCCATCGGAAGTACGAGCAGTCTGACGATAATCCACGATCGGACGGATCTCTAACCAACCATCGAACAGCTTAAAGTTTGCATTCAAGCGTCCACCATAGTCCTTACGGTTATCCTTAATCGTGATGCCTTCGTTGGTCTCATAGAAGAAAGAGGTGTACACTTGTGCGTTCTCGGTACCTAGCTCCAAAGAGAGGTGATGTTTTTGCGAGAAGTTATCCTTCTGCAAAAGAGCGTCCCACCAATCAGCGTTCTGCCCGTAATCAGTGATATTCACGTCCGTACGATTGCGATATTCATCGGCGGTCATCATATCCGGACGGCCATAGTTTTGTTTCTTCGAAAGCTCAGTACTATAATTCAATTTTACTTTACCATTCGTGTTAGAACCACTCTTCGTTGTGATCAAGATCACACCCGAAGCAGCACGTGTACCATAGATCGCACCAGCGGAAGCATCTTTCAGCACATCGATAGATTTGATATCGTCTTGGTTCAAGGCACGAATATCACCTCCCGGGAAACCATCGACAACGATCAATGGAGCCTTACCAGAGTTGATAGAGGTCAAACCACGCAACTGGATCGTGGTCGTACCATTGGCACTACCATTATTTTGCAAGATCAAACCGCTGATCTTACCTTGCAAAGAGCTGGTGATATCGGCACCACCCACACCCTTCATCATATCGCCGGCAGACAATGAGGTAACGGAGCTGGTCACTTGCTTCTTCTCCATCGTACCGTAACCTACGACCACGACCTCTTCAAGAGCCTGGGAATCTTCCGACAACGTAACATTTATAACACTTTGACTGCCAACCGGGACTTCCTTGGTCGTGTAACCGATATAAGAGATTTCCAAAACAGCGTTTGCGGGCACATCTTGCAACGTAACCGAGCCGTTCATGTCGGTTACGTTACCGATAGTAGTTCCCTTGACCAACACGTTCGCGCCGATCAACTCACCCATTGAATCTGAAACCTTAACCGTAATAGTCTTACCATTTGCATGACCGATTCAACATTCGGTCCGTAGTTGTGCGAGGGTTCCACAGCCGCCAATCCTTGAAAGGAGGCCATACATAGGAATCCCGTGGTAAGCATCATAACACTTGGTTTGAACAAGCTTAAACACAATTGCTTGCTCTTCTTACTACATTTTTCCATCTTTATTATTAAATGGTTATAATTAATTGAGATTAACAATATTCAAACACCAAAACCTACTTTCTGCTATCTCTGAGCGCAGTCCCTAATAAAAATGACATAGCTAAAACGTTCGTTTAGACTAGTCGTCCGCGAAGTTAACCATTAATTTAAATTAAGCAACATTCATTTAAATCATTTTTCGATTCTATTAGTAATAAGACTTATAATCAACACATTACATCCAATATTAAAATTGTGTCAAATGCACTATCCCATCCATCAAAATGACTAGTCTAAACCAACGTTTAAACCAGTCATTTTCACATTTATTATACTATTGAGTATGATAAAAACCATACCTTTACTCCCCCAAAGAAAGAATGCAGAAACCATGAAACTACAAATCATCGATACCGGCTACTTCTACGCCGACGGAGGCGCCATGTTCGGGGCCATTCCTAAAAGCGCTTGGAGCCGTCGCTATCCGAGCGACGAGACAAATGGTTGCGTGCTCGCCATGCGTAGCCTTGTCATAAAAACAGATGACGGACGCATCGTCCTAGTAGATAACGGAGCGGGAAATAAACACTTAAAACAACTAAGTTATTACCGCTTCTTCAACTTGATAGACCTCGGCACGGAACTACGAAACCGGGGAATTCAACCGGAGGAAATCACGGATGTTGTCCTCACTCATCTCCATTTCGATCATTGCGGTTATACCACGCAAAAGGATGAATCTACCGGACATTTATTTCTCTCATTCCCAAATGCGAACCACTGGGTTAGCCGCAAGCAATGGGAGAATTTCCTTCATCCGAACGCCTTGGAGAGAGATTCCTATTTCATCGAGAATATGCAAGCCGTCGCAGACGCTAATTCCTTACGGCTGCTAGATGCCGACACATCGATTTGCCCCACTATAGAGCTACGCCTGTACGATGGGCACACTCCGGGACAAATTGTTCCCTATATCCATACGGAGGACCGGACTTTTGTCTTTGCCGGGGATGTTATCCCCCTTGTAGCCAGCGTATCTCCGGAATGGATCTCGGCTTACGATACGTATCCGATCACGTCATACAACGAGAAACTGCGCATACTTGCTGAAGCCTCCCGAAAAGGGCAAGCGCTCATCTACTGCCATGACGCTTACATCCGCTGCACAACCGTAAAACGTGTGAATACATATTATAAGAAAGACAAGGAAATACCTCTCAAGAAGACGTTTCTTTTCCCTTAGTCCCTAGCCCTTTTCCCTTTAGACCTTAGGTGTTTCTTCCATATTCCTTAGACATTTCTTATAGAAGTATTCATCATCCAACAGCCGTTGCATGATCGTCCACCAACTGTTGGATGATCATGCAACAACTGGTGGACGATCATGCACCAGTTGATAAATAGTCTCTATATATAGACAAAGTCCCTAAGGTTATCGCATCAAAAGTGTAAAAGCATTAGATAAAACGGCTAATTCTTTTTATCTTTGGGCGGTGATACTGAATCAATTATTGTTTTACGTTCTAAACTCTAAACACATGAACAGCCTAAGCAAACTAGCGCTCGTCCTGACATTTTGCACGGGAATGATCGCTTGCTCCGGTGGTAAGGCCGTAAAAGGAGATTACGGAGTAGTGCCTTTGCCACAAGAAGTAACATTGACGAACGGAAATCCTTTCGTCCTAAGTCCATCCACGAAGATATTTTATCCGGAGGGCAATGATAAGATGAAGAAGAACGCCGAGTTCCTCGCTTCTTATATCAAGGAAATCACGGGCTATGAATTAGCAACCGCTACCGGCCAGCCCGGTAAGGGGATCAGCCTCGTTATCGACCAAAGCATCCAGAATCCGGAAGGATATCAACTGACCGTTAGCGATAACGGGATACGGATCGCCGGAAGCACGGATGCCGGCGTATTTTATGGTATCCAGACATTACGTAAATCGATCCCGGCCACGGCCCAAGATGAACGTAGAATTACCGGCAGCTACCATCAACGACTATCCCCGTTTGCCTATAGAGGCATGATGCTGGATGTCAGCCGCCATTTCTTCCCGGTGGATTCGGTAAAAACGTATCTCGATATCCTTGCCTTGCACAACCAAAATACGTTCCACTGGCATCTGTCCGATGACCAAGGTTGGCGTATCGAGATCAAGAAATATCCGGAATTGACACAGATCGGATCTAAACGTAAGGAAACCGTGATCGGCCATAACTCCGGAACATATGACGGAAAAGAATACGGGGGCTTCTATACACAAGACCAGATTCGCGATGTCATCAACTATGCCGCTGAACGCCATATCACGATCATCCCGGAAATCGATATGCCGGGACATCAATTGGCAGCCTTGGCTACTTACCCGGAACTGGGATGCACCGGGGGCCTTATGACGTATGGGGTCAATGGGGAGTAGCCGACGACGTGATCTGCGCCGGAAACGAGAAATCCATGCAATTCCTAGAAGACGTATTGAGCGAGGTCATCGATCTTTTCCCGTCCGAATATATCCATGTAGGTGGTGATGAGTGCCCGAAGGTACGTTGGGAGAAATGCCCAAAATGCCAAGCTCGCATCAAGGCGGAAGGTATCAAGGGAGATAAGAAGCATTCCGCCGAGGAATATTTGCAAAGCTACGTGATCTCCCGCATGGAGAAATTCGTGGAGAGCAAAGGACGCCATATCATCGGCTGGGACGAGATCCTAGAAGGAGGCTTGGCCCCGAATGCCACGGTAATGAGCTGGAGAGGCATGGATGGAGGTATCGAGGCCGCCAAGCAAAAGCATAACGTGGTCATGACACCGAATACATATGTATATCTGGATTACTATCAATCAGCGGATACGGATCTTGAGCCCGAAGCTATCGGTGGTTACTTGCCGTTAGAGAAAGTATATTCTTTTGAGCCGACAGCCGGTATCTCTCCTGAAGACCAGAAGTACGTGATCGGGCGCAAGCCAACCTCTGGACGGAATATATCCCGACCTTCTCACAGGTAGAATACATGATCATGCCCCGTATCGATGCCGTAGCCGATATCCAGTGGAGCGATCCGTCCAAGAAAGATTATCAGACGTTCCTGCCCCGTGTGGCCCGCATGACACAACTTTACGATCGCTTGGGATATAATTACGGAAAGCATATCTTCGATATTAACGCCTCCCTGACCACCAATACGGAGAACGGAACACTCGACATAGCCTTGACGAAGTTGGGTGAAGGAGATATCTATTATACGGTAGACGGTAGCGATCCTACGATCGCCAGCATCAAGTATGAAGGCCCGGTACAGATCAACCAAGATTGCGAATTCAAGGCGATCGTTGTCCGTCCGAACGGTACGAGCCGCATCTTCTCAGAAGATATCTTCTTCAATAAAGCGACGATGAAGCCCATCACCTTGAAAGAGCAACCCAGCAAAGGATACGTTTTCAACGGGGCACAGGTATTGGTAGACGGCTTACGTGGAGGAAGCAATTACAAGACCGGCCATTGGCTGGGTTTCCAAGGAAAAGACCTTGACGCCACGATCGATCTAAAGGAATCAACCGAAATCCAAAAGGTATCTTTCAATACGAATGTGGTAAAAGGCGATTGGATCATGGGAGCCTCCGCCGTAACCGTAAAGGTATCCGACGATGGCAAGAATTTCAAGGAAGTAGCATCCAAGAAAATCCCGGGGCTGACCCAAAACGACAAGGACGGATTATATCCCCAAGAGATATCCTTCGCCCCGGTAAAGGCTCGCCATGTCGAGGTTATCATCAACAGCAGCAAACTACCAAAATGGCACGGTGGTGCCGGAAGCCCCGCATTCTTGTTCGTAGATGAGATAGAAATCTTATAAGATAATGATACAGCGAGATGGCTGAGAGATACCCGCCATCTCGCTTTCTTATTTTAAACTAAATAACAAATATCATGATAAACAAAAACATCTTAATTCTTTCAGCCCTATGCTCCTGTTGCTCACTATGGGCGGATGAGGTTGTCGTGCGACATTATAATTACGCCGGCCCTTACGAGGTGAAGAAACCCTTCTTGGCAGATAGCTGGATGTAAACAGTAAGAGATTCTCTGACAAGGAACTATTGAACACGACCGTTCCTTTCTGCAACCTTTCCCAAAGCGGACAAACCCTTGACGCGGCGTCTTCCGGAGAGCTGACCTTACCAACCTCGGCCTCTTCCTACGCGCTACATTTGGTTTCCTTCTACCTGAATAGTGACCGCTATACAAAAGGTACCTTAAGGATCAATGGCCCTGAGATTTCAGAAGTCTACGTGGATGGACAACTCACAAAACTAACCCAAGGAGAAGCCTCGTTGACCTTGGAGCCGCAACGCTATGAAATCGTAATTAAATATTTATCTGAGAGCACAAAGAGAATGCCTTAAAAGCCTCATTCAACCCGGAAAAAGACGCGGTGGTAACCGCGACCGTCAATCCGGAGAAACGTTATACATTAAGTGATGTATTTGATGGTAAACGTATCCAATCCGCCAGCCTGTCCCCGAATGGAAAACTCATTATCGTCTCCTATCAAGAAACCTATCCCGGTGGAAAGCAGTCCTCATTTACCCAGATACTAGACAAGGCTACCGGTTCCGTATTGGTTGAGAACGGACAGTGCTTACGCTGGATGCCTAAAAGCAATCTGGCCTATTACACCCGGAAAGGATGAAAGGCACGGAATTGGTGACCTTAGACCCTACCAGTAAAAAGGAGAACATCCTTGCCAGCCAATTGCCCGAGGTTCTTTCAGTTTCGGACCTACCGAGGACTATCTATTATTCTCCATACGGGAGAAAGGACCGCAAGAACGAAAAGAGATCCAAGAGATACTGGTGCCGGATGATCGCCAACCGGGATGGAGAAACCGTATGTTTATCCATAAATATGACCTGCGAACCGGATTGTTCCAACGGCTCACCTATGGACATACTTCTACTTACATCAACGATGTATCTCAAGACGGCCACTATCTGCTATTCAGTCGCAGGGAACCGAATTTAACGGAGCGCCCTTTCTCACGTACATATATATATAAGATGGATCTACGAACCATGCATGTGGATACCCTTATAAAAGGTGAGAAATTCGTAAGCCGTGCCGTTTTCTCCCCAGATGCCACCCAATTACTCGTTGACGCGTCTGGAGAGGCTTTCGATGGTATCGGATTAAAGATCAAAGAAGGACAGACATCCAATACGAGCGACGGGCAATTATTCCTATACAATATAGCAGATAAAAGTATAAAGCCGCTTACGAAAGATTTTGACCCCTCTGTCGATTCCTACGAGTGGAACGCCCTCGATAAACAAATCTATATCACGGCGAAAGATAAGGACCGTGTTCGCATGTATAGTCTAAACCCGTCCAACGGAAAGATTAAGCAACTTCAAGCCAAGGAAGATGTCATCTCCGATTACTCCATCGCCAATCAAGCTTTCGAAATGGTTTATTTCGGATTAAGCGCTTCCAATTCCCAAAGGCTTTATACCTATAACTTGAAAAACGACGCCTCTTCCTGCTTGATCGATCTCTCCAAAGAGATCTTGAAAGACGTCACTTTAGGAGAAGTGCAAGATTGGAATTTCGTCTCCGCCCAAGGGGATACGATTTACGGCCGTTTCTATCTTCCTCCTCATTTTGACGCGACCAAGAAATATCCGATGATCGTGAATTATTACGGAGGAACAACTCCTACGGCCCGGGTGATGGAAAGCCGTTATCCTTCGCATATATACGCCGGCTTAGGTACATCGTCTACATCATACAGCCAGTGGAGCGACAGGGTTCGGCCAAGAGTTCTCCGCACGCCATGTCAACGCATGGGGTAAACTTACCGCTGACGAGATCATCGAAGGCACGAAAAAGTTCTGTGAGGAGCATCCTTTTGTCAACACGAAGAAAATCGGTTGCATGGGGGCTTCATACGGAGGTTTCATGACTCAATACCTACAAACAAAAACAGATATATTCGCGGCGGCCATGTCTCATGCGGGAATCAGCGACATCACCAGCTATTGGGGAGAAGGTTACTGGGGATATTCATACAGCTCGTTGGCTAGCGCTAACAGTTATCCATGGAATGCCCGGGATATGTACACTTTACAAAGTCCGCTGTTTAACGCAGACAAGATCAATACCCCGATCTTGTTCTTACATGGAACCGCAGACACGAATGTTCCGATTGGAGAGAGCATCCAGATGTTTACCGCATTAAAATTATTGGGTAAGCCTACAGCGTTTGTCCAGGTAGAAGGAGAAAATCACCATATATTGGATTATGACAAACGAATATTGTGGAATAACACGATTTACGCATGGTTCGCTAAATGGCTGAAAGACCAACCCGAGTGGTGGGACGCATTATATCCTCCCAAAAGCCTATAGGAGTTAGAATAGTTCACTTTATTCACACATATTTAAAGAGTATCTTTAGTTAGATACTCTTTTTTATTTAAATACATTAGATAGTATTCATGAAAGAACTTAGTTTCCGGAGAACTAAATCAATTCATCTCTTGGCATTTATTAATTATTACAAATATTTTAATAAATCACAAAGCATACAATCTATATAAACACCTACTGTATCTAATTGTATTATTTACATTAAGTGCTTTGTTTTGAACTTTATATTGCAAATATAGAAGTATATTTGCAATAAACAAGCGTATTGGTGTTAAAAATGAATTTGTGTAGCAGTTTGTAAATATTGCTTGCCTTGGGTATGTGTTAATTTAGTGCATTATGGTATTAATATATGATGTTAATATGCAAATTGTTTTTAACTCAATCCCGCATCAATGCTAAAAAGTAACACCAAAAACACCTTGCTCTCATGAAGTTCTCCGGAAACTACGTCGCTCTACTAAATGGCAGAAATTGATTATAACAATCTATTTATTAACAAATTAAACAAAAAGTATGTATCTATGAAAAGGTTGACTTATCTTTACTATGCTTGTTTGCAAGTATAGCGTTCGCAACAGCACAGACCGCGAAGGTGACCGGTACGGTTATCTCGGCGGAAGACGATGGACCTATCATCGGAGCCTCTATCGTAGTAGCAGGAACTACTATCGGAACGGTAACCGATCACAATGGAGCGTTCACACTAGATGTTCCTTCCAATGCCCAAAAGCTAATCATCTCTTACATCGGTATGAAATCTGTAGAAGTAACAGTAAAACCGATTATTAAAGTTAGCATGGAATCAGACTCGCAGAATCTGGATGAAATTGTAGTAGTTGCTATGGTACACAAAGAAAAAAGGAATGTAACAAGCGCCATCTCGAAAGTTGGGGGTGAAGACCTAGCTAACTTAGCGGCACCTTCATTTGATACCCAATTAGCAGGCCGTGCCGCCGGTGTACAAGTAACGACACCCAGCGGCGTGTTGGGTTCCGGCCCTCAGTTTAAAGTACGTGGTATGAGCACCATCTCCGCAAGCTCACAACCTTTATTCATCATCGATGGTATGCCATTGGCGGTAGGAGACAACAGTTCCGGATCCACCGGTATGGGTATGTTGTATGCTGAATATAACGCCATGTCGGATATCAATCCGAACGATATCGAGTCGATCGAGATCTTAAAAGACGGTGCCGCTACGGCTATTTATGGTTCCCGTGCGGCAAACGGCGTTATCTTGATCACAACGAAAAAGGGCTCCAAGGGACGCACCAGCGTAAACTACGATGGTTATATCACAGCGGCCAGCCCGGCTAAATTGCATGACCTGTTAGGAGCGAAGGATTTCGTCACTATCGCTAACGAGAAATACGAGAACTGGGGTATGAAGGGACAAGCCGTATACGACCCGAACGGCCCGGATACCAACTGGAACGACTATATCTTCCGTACGGGCTTCCAGCACAATCACAGTTTGTCTGCCAGCGGCGGTACCGATAAGAGCCAATATTACGTATCGCTCGGTTTCACGGAGCAGGAAGGTATCGTACGTGCCAACGACTTGAACCGCCTGAGCTTGAAAGCAGACTTGACGCAGCAGGCTACGAAATGGTTCCGAATCGGATTGAACGGACAAATGACACGCACGATCATGAATGGTGTCATGAATGGAGAAAACTCCTTAGGCGGTGTAGGTTTCGCCGGAACCCGTATGTTGCCGAACGTGGATGTGTACAACCCAGACGATCCTACCGGCTACAATATCGATGCGGAAAACCGCAAAGCCTTGGGACGTGGTGGCAACTTGAGTTATATCGATAACGGTGTGCAGAACATCGTATGGGCATTAGACAACAACGTGAATCGTACGACAAACACCCGTGTAATCGGAGGTGGCTGGGTGAGATCACCTTTATGGATGGTCTTACGTTTAAGACACAAGCTGGCCTAGACATCGCTAACGTACGCGACTATATGTATTGGGATACAGAATCCGGTGATGGATACGGATATGGCGGTTTAATCGAGGAGGTAAACTCCACATACGCCACTTGGAACTGGCAGAACGTATTGAACTTCACACGCACGTTTAACTCGGTACATAATCTGACTGCTACGGCTGTACAAGAATATACACACAGCGAGACAGAATATATGGACGGAAGTGTCTATGAGTTGTCTGATCCGTTCTTTTCCGAGCATATCATCAGCAATACGTTCGGACAGAAGGACGTAGGTGGATGGAAATCGGAGAATGGCTTGGCTTCTTATATGTTCCGTGCGAACTATAATTATGATAGCAAGTATTATATCGGCGCTTCCATTCGTTACGATGGCCTCTCTAAATTGCCGAAGGATACTCGCTGGGGTACATTCTGGGGGGCTTCCGCCGCTTGGCGCTTGTCTCGCGAGAAATTCTGGACAGAAGCACCTGTCAACGAATGGTTCAACGACCTCCGCTTGCGTGCCAGCTATGCGACAATCGGTAACTCTGCTTTAGGCAGCGATTATCCCTATTTGGAACGTATGGTGCCAATTGGTAGGACCGATGGCAGGTATCGCTTGGAACGTAATGGGTAACAATAACTTGAAATGGGAGACAACCGAGACTTTCGATATCGGTTTGGATGGTGCTCTCTTCAATAACCGTATGACTTTCGAGATCGCTTATTGGCAGAAGAACTCCAAAGACCTAGTATTGCGAGTACCGACTCCTCCGACGATGGGTATCCCCAACAACTACTACTATGACAATATCGGAAGATCAAGAACTCCGGTTTCGAGTTGACAGTAGGGGGTACGGATTATCAATACGAAGGACTGGAATTGGCATTCGGACATCAACTTCTCTACCGTGAAGAACACGGTGAAAGAGCTGTATGGTGGAACGGATATCATCGACAACTATACGATCATTCGGGAAGGTGAATCTTACCAATCACTTTACGGTTATGATTATTACGGTGTGAATGCCGCCAACGGTAATCCGATTTGGAGAAAGGCGGACGGCTCTTTGGTACAGTTCGATACTTTCGGAGCATATGATTATGCCGAATACGATCCTTCCAACCCCGAAGATGTATCCAAACCATCGTCATTGACCAACGACGATCGTAAGATATTGGGTAAATCCATGCCGACTTGGTACGGAGGATGGAACAACACGGTTACTTTCAGAGATTTCGACTTGAATGTATTTTTCCGTTTCTCCGGTGGCAACAAGTTGATGAACGCATCACGTCAAAGCTCATTGCTGAACATGGATTTCGCAAACAACGGAACGGAGCTCTTAGGCCGTTGGGTATCTCCCGAGCAACCGGGTGATGGTATGACCCCGAAGATCGGTTACGGTGACGGGGCCGCGCTTTTCAATGACGGGTTCAGTGATTCTCACTTCGTGGAGAACGCCAGCTACCTGAAACTGGCTACACTAACCTTAGGCTACACGATCCCGAAGACGATCGTGTCCAAATTGGGTATGTCTAAGATCCGCCTCTATCTGCAAGGACAGAACTTATTCACGATCACCGGCTATAGCGGTTTGGATCCGGAGACACAGTCTCGTAATGGTGTGGATTGGAATGGTATGCCACAACAACGCTCGTTCACGTTCGGTGCTAACGTTACATTCTAATCACTTCGAGAAATTCGCATAAATAACAACTGTTGAAAACAATACAATTATGATATCGAATAAAATATATAAAAAGATTTTAACCGTAGCGTTGGGCACAGCCCTTTTCTCGCTACCGCTATTCACCGCCTGCGAAAGTGATGTGGTGGATCTGCAACCTATCGACAAGTTCTCGGATTTGACAGCTTACAGCACGCCTGATCGTTGTGAGCTATCCGTAATCGGTGCTTATGATGCCGCACAATGCGGTCTGTATATCAACACAGGCAACGGCCGTACACGTGGTTACCCTTTTGGGGCTGCCAGTATTTTACAAGGCGAGATGCGCGGGGAGGACATGAACCTGACCGCCGTGTTCTATGATTATACTTATTCCGCGACCTATAACGTGTCTACCGCCAATAACGTGGCGATGTGGGAGACCTCGTTCGAGGCGATCAATCGCTACAACATCGTAAGGGACGGCATCGAGGGAGCTGTTGCCAACGGAATAATCTCCCAAGAATTAGGAAACCAGTACAAAGGAGAGTTACTGTTCTTGCGTGCGCTGACGTATCACAACTTGATGATCCATTTCGCGCTACCTTACAACGTGGAGGGCAACAATAATTATGGTATGCCAATCTATCTGAACGCGGTAAGCGACCCTGCGCAAGTGGAAAACCAATTGCAAATCGGACGTTCTTCCGTAAAAGATACATATGCGCAGATATTGAAAGACCTCGACGAAGCGGAGAGCCTGCTTCCAGATGTGATCGAAGTCAACAAGATCGCCCGTGCGAGCAAAGGCGCAGCTATCGCACTGAAAAGCCGCGTACACCTGCACATGCGTGATTGGGCAGCGTAATCGAAGATGCGAAGAAGCTGGAAAATAGTCGCTTCAAACTGGAGTCGGATCCCGCCACTCCATTTACCTCCTATTCAAATAACATGGAGTCTATCTTCTCGATCGCCAATAGCTCGGATGACAATGCCAGCGTGAACGGCGCGATGTCTTCTATGATGTCGGCACGCGACGGTGGCCGTGCGATGTGTCCGTCTTCTCCGATTCTTTACAATTCCAAGTTTTGGAGAGGTGATGACAAACGACGCAATCTATTACTCTATCGGGAGTCTGACCAATACTATTTCTGCGACAAGTATCAGAATCCGACTACACGTGAGGAATATGCCCCGATCATTCGTTATGCGGAGGTATTGCTGAATGAGGCGGAGGCTGCCGCACGTCAAGGAGACAAGGACTTGGCCTTGAAGAAACTGAATGAAGTACGCGATCGCTCCTTGCGGATCCTGCCAGCCAAACGTATAAGGCAAATGACTTCGCCGACACGAAGGCCTTGACGGAAGCGATCCTTTGGGAACGACGTATCGAGTTCCACGGAGAGGGACGTCGTTGGGAAGACATTCACCGTTTAGCAGCGGACGACCTCTGTCCTTCCGGAGGTATCCCCGCTAAGATAGAGTACAACAACACGAAAGGGCAAGGTGCCTTCGTGGTAGGTGGTGAGGTGAAATCCGAGTGGTTCGGCAGTAACAAGGCGTTCATTCCATACACGGACAAACGTTTCATTTGGCCGATCCCGCAAAACGACTTATTACGTAACCCCACACTAGCCGCACAACAAAACGCAGGCTGGTAAACATAGACACACTCTTATTTTTTACTATGTAGGGGACATGAGAGGGCGAGACCGGGAGGTTCCGCCCTCTTTTCTTTTAAAACGTATTGACATAATAATTCACGGGAAATCATTATCTTTGCACTCTCTAAAAGAGGCTTATTCGTTATTTCGTGATAAATACTAATAAATCAACGATATGATTCTATTCTTTCAATCTTCAACAAAGACGGTGCTGGCTGTAGAGGCCGCGCACGCTTTCTCTCCTGAAGACACTCAAAAACTGGTTTGGTTGTTTAGCGAGGCAACTCCTGTTCAATCAGAAACATTGGAAGCTGGTACGTAGGGCCACGCCGGGAAATGATTACCCCGTGGAGTACGAACGCCGTTGAAATTACCCAGAACATGGACCTGACCGGTATTTCCCGTATTGAGGAATATTTCCTGTTTCTTCTGGCGACGCGGATCACGATCCGATGTTACAACGTATCTACAATGGCTTGAATCA
>ENA-OQIC01000185-OQIC01000185.1-human-gut-metagenome-genome-assembly--contig:-NODE-185-length-28519-cov-2.114680_pt1 | contig 28519 bp, 44 predicted proteins | sample MGYA00242572_ERZ504736 | MGnify/ENA primary metagenome ERZ504736 (study PRJEB26092, sample SAMD00036201) | human gut metagenome | host: Homo sapiens | study: EMG produced TPA metagenomics assembly of...
GGCTATTTGGCGATCGGTGGTCAGGAGGCTGGTTGGCATGGGCTTGTCAGGCTCGCCGGAAATGATACCTTTTGTAAAACAGGACTATATGTTTGCGGCAATTTGTGAAGAGCTGGGAGGACTGTTTGCTATTTGTCTGATTTTAATTTGTATGAGTATGTTTCTTTTGGTTGTAAATATTTCTCTGCGGATTAAGAAAAGATTTTATAAGCTGATTGCATTGGGACTGGGAACAGAATATGCCTTTCAGGTATTTCTTACCATTGGCGGAGTGACGAAGTTTATTCCTATGACGGGAATTACGCTGCCCTTGGTCAGCTATGGAGGAAGTTCTGTGTTAAGTACCATTATCATGCTGGCAATTATTCAGGGATTGTATATTTTAAGAGAAGATGAGGACGAAGAAATTGAAAGACAAAAATAAGAAAAGCGCAAAAAAGCTTCAAAAAGAAGAGGAAGCTATGAAGAAAAAGCGCAAAAAAAGAAAACGTTCCAAAAACAAAGAGTATACGATTATCAGCTATTTCTTTGTAGCTATTTTTATATCCTTAATTGGATATATGGTATATTTTAATGTGGAAAAACGAGAGGATGTTATCAGCAGTCCGTATAATACCCGTCAAAACCAGTTGGCAGACAGGATTACCAGAGGAAAAATTCTATCCTCAGACGGACAGACTCTCGCATATACAGAAACTGACGGAGAGGGTAATGAAACAAGAGTTTATCCTTACGGAAATAAGTTTGCCCATGTGGTAGGCTATGACTGTAATGGAAAAAACGGAATTGAAGCGCTGGCTAATTTTTCGTTGATGTCTTCCCATAATAATTATATTGAGCAGGTGAAAAACGAAATTCTGGAGAACAAAAATCCGGGTGACAGCGTGGTAACTACCTTAAACACAAAATTGCAGGAGGCAGCTTATAATGCCCTTGGCTCTTACAACGGCGCTGTGGTTGTTTTAGACCCAAAGACAGGAGCTGTACTGGCTTCTGTAAGCAAACCGGATTTTAATCCGAATACGGTAGAGGAAGATTGGGATGCCTTGGTAAATGACTCTGCAAACAGCAGTCTTTTAAATAGAGCTACACAGGGGCTTATCCGCCCGGGTCTATTTTTAAAGTGGTAGATGCGTTGGCATATTTGCGGGAGCATGGAACGATTGATGGATTTTCTTATAATTGTAAGGGAAGCATTACGGTAGACGACCATAAAATTCCTTGCTTTGGCGGGGAGGTTCACGGCTCGGAGGATTTTACAAAAGCATTTGCAAAATCCTGTAATACGGCATTTACACAGATCGGACTTGATTTAGGAGCGAAAAATCTGCAGGAGACAGCAGAGAGCCTGTTGTTTAACAGTAAGCTTCCAATTCCTTTGGAATATAACAAGAGTAAATTTGACCTTGGAAGTGCGCCGGGAAATCCACTGCTGATGCAGACGGCCATCGGACAGGGAAATACGCTGGTATCACCGATGCACATGGCTATGATTACCGCTGCTATTGCCAATGACGGAAAGCTTATGAAACCTTATTATATAGAAAAGGTAGAAACGGTCAGCGGCCAGACAGTAGAAACTACAAAGCCGTCTGTCTATAAAGAGCTTATGACAGCAGAAGAAGCAGGAGTATTAAAAGCATTGATGACGGAAGTGGTAAAAAGCGGTACGGCAACAAAGCTTTCAGGAGAAAGCTACTCCGCAGCGGGAAAAACAGGTTCTGCGGAATATACGGGAAGTGACGGAAAGATAAAGACACATTCCTGGTTTATTGGATTTTCTAATGTAGAGGAGCTGGACTTAGCCATTGCCGTAATTGCAGAGGGCGCCGGAACAGGAAGTAAGGTAGCAGTTCCGGTAGCACATCAGGTGTTCAACGCTTTTTATTATAATTAGTGGCTGTAAATTTCTTGCGCCTGCGAAAAAAAAGAGGTATACTACCAATAAAGAAACACAACGCAGACATACTTGTATGTCTTAAGCAGGAGGAAGTGCAATATGATTGAAGCAACGAGCTGTGGCGGAGTGGTAATATATCGGGGCAAGATACTGACCTTGTATAAATCTTATAAGCACAAATACGAGGCTGGGTACTGCCGAAAGGAACGGTAGAAAAGGGCGAAGACTATAAGGATACTGCCCTGCGGGAAGTGAAAGAAGAAGCAGGAGTATCAGCCAGCATCATTAAGTATGTGGGAAAGAGTCAATATAGTTTTTGTGTGCCGGAGGATGTAGTAGAAAAGGACGTACATTGGTATTTAATGTCTGCCAACAGCTATTACAGCAGACCGCAGAGAGAAGAATATTTTGTGGATTCCGGTTTTTACAAATTCCATGAAGCTTACCATCTGTTACGTTTTTTCAAATGAAAAGCAGATTTTGGAAAAGGCTTATAGTGAATACCTGGATTTGAAAAAAGCAAATCTTTGGGGAAATAGAAAGTATTTCTGAGTAAGCATGGAAAAAGAGGACTGTCGCAGGAAGCAGTAGCAGGCTTTTGTGACAGCCTCTTTTTAAAATATAGGAGTGGAAAATATGTTAAACTGGTATAAAAAACTCTATGTTGGCGATAATGCAAAAAAGAAGAAAAGACAGCTGATGTTTAAATTAACGCAGGAGCAGGAGTGTTTGATGTGTATTTGATTACCTTTGCCTGCAATTCTCAAATCAGCTGGAAATTTTTTCAGCCAATGAGCTGAAGCAGAAGGCAAGACGGAAATTTTGTCCCGTGATTATCGGGCTGTGCTGCGGCTATGAGGAGGCATTGGAGATGACCAGAACGCTTGTGGAAGAGGCATATAAGGAGACAGGTACGCCTAATGTGAGAAAATGGCTGGAAAATAAGATAAAAGAGGAAGGCAGCAGGTGAGAGAATGGCGGTGCTACATATTTTATTGGGAATTTTGAAAATAGCAGGTATTCTTCTGGCAGTTCTTTTGGGGCTTTTGCTGCTGATTTTAAGCTGTATGCTCTTTTGTCCTGTTGTTTATCAGGGGGCAGGAGAGAAAAATCAGGACAGCTTGAAAGGAAGCCTAAAAAATTTCGTGGCTGTTTCGTGGAATTTCTTTGAAAGTATGGTATGAAGAAGGTACACATTATTCTGTGCGGATTTGCGGTATTTCCACGGAGCAATTTAAGAGGATTTTTAAAAGGCGGGCAGGAAAGAAAACCGAAAAAAACAGCCAAAAGAGCTTACTGCCGTGCAGGAAAACAGTGGCGAAGCCAAGAAAAGGGAGTATACAGGGCAAAGCCCAAGGGAAGCTGTTCAAAAGGAAACAGAAAAAGCAGAAGAACAAGTTTCTCCAAAAGAAAAGTCGAAAAGAAAAGGAATAGGGCGGTCTTTTGCGGATTTTCGATTAACAATCGAAAAAATCTGTGATAAAATAAAAAAAGTAAAAAAAATTTTAAAGTCAGAGCAGATGAAGCAAACAAAAGCATGGATGCTGAAAGAAATCAAGTCCTTGATTTTTCATATAAAACCGAAAAAATTGCAGGGTAATATTCGCTTTGGATTGGAAGACCCTTGTCTGACAGGAGAAATTCTGGCTGTTGCAGGTGTATTTTATCCACTGTATGGGGAATATTTTACAATAGAGCCCTTTTTTGAGGAACAGATTTTAGAAGGAGAAATATCTTTTCGAGGACGCATTTACGGTATTTATTTTGCGCTTCTTGCATGGCGCATATTTCAAAACAGAGAGCTTCGTTTTATTATAAAAAAATTTAAGTATCTTTAAGGAGGAAACAGAATATGGCTTCAGAAAACAATTTTCAGACAACAGTAGAGTCGCTATTTAAAGGGATGGATAGTTTTATTACGACAAAGACGGTGGTAGGTGAGGCAATTACCGTGGGAGATACCATTATACTTCCGTTGGTAGATGTTTCCTTTGCAGTGGGAGCAGGCGCTTTTTCCGGTGAGAAAAAGAATAACGGCGGCGGCGGAATGGGCGGAAAGGTTTCTCCAAGTGCTGTTTTGGTGATTTCCAATGGCATGACAAAGCTGGTAAATATTAAAAATCAGGATGGTCTTACAAAAATTCTGGATATGGTTCCTGATTTCCTGAATAAATTTTCAGAGGGAAAAAGAGCAGGTAGCCAGGAAAAGAAGGATTAAAAAAGAAGAAACGGTTTCTGAGGAATAAGAATAAGACAGAAGAGCTGCTGCGGGTAATCTGCGGCAGCTTTTTGCATATACTATAAAAAGAGAAAAGAGAAGGAAAAAGATATGAGTCGTGTATGCGGACTGTTTTTGTTTGGAATAGGGATTGGATTATTTTTAGCGCTTATTTTTCCAAAATCTCTTTTTATGGTGATTATGGCAGTGCTGTGCTTGCTGGCAGGATATAATCTGTTTTGCAGTTGTTCATAAATAGAAGAGAATAAAAACAGACCTTGTCGCATGGACAAGGTCTGTTGATGTGTCAATCAGTAATTAAGCTCTTTCAACTTTACCGCTTCGTAAGCAGGAAGTACAAACATACATTTTTTTTGCGTTTCCGCCTTCTGTTTTAACTCTTACAGATTTAATGTTGGATTTCCACATTTTGTTTGATCTTCTATGAGAATGGCTCACGTTGTTTCCAAAATGAGCACCTTTTTCACAAATTGCGCACTTTGCCATGGTAGCACCTCCTTAGAAATATAATAAGTCTGTATAACAAACTCACAACATAGCTTATTTTAGCAGATGATATTTGTTTTTGCAAGTAAAATTATAAAAAAATTAAATTATTATTTCGTTTTTGGAAAAGATATGTTAGAATAGCATATATAAAAAAGTATGGAGGTATCCGTGCATGAATGGATTTGTTGATACAGGATTAGGAAAAATTACAATTGATACTGATGTAATTGCAACTTATGCAGGCAGTGTGGCAGTGGAATGTTTTGGAATTGTGGGCATGGCTGCTGTAAGTATGAAGGACGGCCTTGTAAAGCTGTTAAAGAAAGACAGCTTAAAACACGGCATTAATGTTATGATTGCAGATAATAAGATTACACTGGAGTTTCATGTAATCGTGGCTTACGGAGTAAGTATTTCTGCTATGGCTGATAACTTAATCAGCAATGTAAAATACAAAGTAGAAGAATTACAGGCCTGACTATTGAGAAGATAAATATCCTTGTAGAAGGCGTAAGAGTAATTGATTAATAAGGAGGAAACTTGTTTTGAATACCAATACCGTTGATGCGAAAATGCTTGGCCGGATGTTCCTTTCCGGAGCGAAAAATCTGGAGGCAAAGAAAGAGTGGATAAATGAATTAAATGTTTTTCCTGTGCCGGACGGCGATACAGGAACCAACATGACACTGACCATTATGGCGGCAGCGTCTGAGGTAAGCGCATTATCAGATCCTACTATGAAAACTCTGGCGAAAGCAATATCTTCCGGTTCTTTAAGAGGAGCAAGAGGAAACTCCGGTGTTATTCTTTCACAGCTTTTAAGAGGATTTACAAAATCAATCGAACATCATGAGCAGGTAGATGCCATGGCATTTGCCAGAGCTTTTGAAAAAGGTGTGGAAACTGCGTATAAAGCAGTTATGAAACCAAAAGAAGGTACAATTTTAACTGTGGCAAAGGGCGCTGCGGTAAAAGCTCTGGAAATTGCAGAGGACAGTGAAAATCTGGAAACATTTTTTGCAGATGTAATTGCAGAAGCAGAGGAGGTTCTTTCCAGAACCCCGGAAATGCTTCCTGTTTTAAAAGAAGCAGGTGTAGTAGATTCCGGCGGACAGGGACTTTTAGAAGTGTTAAAAGGTGCTTTTGACGGATATCTGGGCAAAGAAATTGATATGAATTTCGAAAAACCGGCTCACGCAGTTATGAGCAAGCCAGTATCTGCAGAAGAAAGTGATATTAAATTCGGTTATTGTACAGAATTTATTATTATGTTAGAAAAAGAATTCCCTGAAAAAGAGGAAAAAGCTTTTAAAGAATACCTGTTATCCATTGGTGACTCTCTGGTAGTCGTGGCAGATGATGAAATCGTAAAGGTGCATGTACATACAAATGCGCCGGGTGATGCAATTCAGAGAGCTTTGACCTACGGACAGCTGTCCAACATGAAAATTGACAATATGCGCTTAGAGCATCATGAACGTTTGATTAAGGACGCTGAAAAAGTAGCTGCACAGCAGGCAAAGGCAGAGCCGGAAAAAGAGGTTGGATTTATTTCCGTATCTGTGGGAGATGGTATGGGAGAGATTTTCCGTGAATTGGGAGCAGATTATCTCATTGAAGGCGGACAGACCATGAACCCAAGTACAGAGGATGTGCTTCAGGCAATCTCTCATGTAAATGCAAAAAATATATTTATTTTTCCAAATAATAAAAATATTATTCTGGCTGCAAATCAGGCAAGAGACCTGACAGAGGATAAGAACATTATTGTTATTCCGACAAAAACCATTCCTCAGGGTATTACAGCGTTGATTTCTTATGTGCCGGATAAAACCGTTGAGCAGAACACAGAAGAAATGTTAGAAGCTATGACACATGTGAAAACAGGTCAGGTGACTTATGCAGTGCGTGATACAAAGATTGATGACAAAGAAATTCGTCAGGGCGATATCATGGGCATTGGCGATAAGGGGATTTTGGCAGTCGGACAGGGTATCGAAGACATTACCGTAGAAACATTAAAAGAGATGGTAGACGAAGATACAGAAATTATCAGCATTTATTACGGGCTGATGTAACAGAAGAAGATGCAGAACAGTTATGTGAGCGTCTGGAGGAGTTATATCCTGATTTTGATGTGGAAATCAATCAGGGCGGACAGCCGATTTATTACTACGTGGTTTCCGTAGAATAAGAGATGAACAGAGGAGCTGTTGGGGTTGTTGCACTTATGCGATAGCCTTGACCGCTTCTTTTTTATGAGGATTTTTCAGATGAAGGAACAGGAAAGTATTCGCAAATATAAAAGGAATTGGAGAAAAAACAGAAAAGCTTCTGGCAAAATTGGGAATTACCACAGTAGGTGATTTCCTCCGTTATTATCCAAGGGAATATGATGAATATACAGAGCCTGTCGGTGTTTCTCAGGTGACCGCAGGAAAAAAATGTGCGGTTATGGGAAGGATTACAGGAAAAGTGGGCGTGCGAAATACAGGCAGACTTACCATAGTGACTGCCACGTTAAAAGAAGAAAATTCTTTCTTGCAGCTTACGTGGTACAATATGCCTTTTTTACGCAATACCTTGCAGTCCGGCGGGTTTTATATTTTCAGAGGAATGGTAACGGACAAAAACGGGCGAAAGACCATGGAGCAACCGGAGATTTTCAAAAGAGAGGATTACAAGGCGCTGCTTCACAGTCTCTACCCCATTTACGGCTGACAAAGGATTAACCAATAAGCTGATGGTAAAAACCATACATCAGATTTTGGAAAATAAAGAAATTGTGCAGGAATATCTTCCGGAGGAGTATAGAAACTATTATCAGTTGGCAGAATATAACTATGCAGTTTCACATATTCATTTTCCAAAAGATAAGAAAGATTTACTTCTGGGGCATCATCGATTAGTTTTTGATGAATTTTTACTTTTTATTCTTTCTATTCGAATGATGAAGGAAAAAACGCAGGACATGCCGAATTCTTTTGCCATAAAACCGGTATGGGAAACAGAGAATGTAATTGATGGACTGCCGTATCCATTGACAAATGCACAAAAGAGAGTGTGGAATGAAATTGAAAGGGATATGACAGGACATACGCTGATGTCCAGACTGGTACAGGGAGATGTGGGAAGCGGAAAAACCATTATGGCATTTCTGGCAATGCTTCTGGCGGCATTTAACGGATATCAGGCTGCGCTCATGGTCCTACGGAGGTTTTGGCAAAGCAGCATTTTAAAGAAATGGAAAAGCTGCTCAAGGAGCATCAGCTGCCGCTAAAAGCCGTTCTTCTGACCGGCTCGAATACCGCAAAGGAAAAAAGGGAGAGATGTGCTCAAATTGCTTCCGGAGAAGCAAAGCTGATTATCGGAACCCATGCGCTGATACAGGAAAAGGTAGAATATGAAAATTTGGCATTGGTGATTACCGATGAGCAGCATCGTTTTGGGGTTCAGCAAAGGGAAGACTTATCCAAAAAAGGAACAAGACCTCATGTGCTGGTCATGAGCGCCACGCCAATTCCCAGAACATTGGCAATTATTTTATACGGAGATTTGGACATTTCTGTCATGGATGAGCTGCCGGCAAAGCGATTACCTATAAAAAACTGTGTGGTGGACACTTCTTACCGTCCAAGAGCCTATCATTTATTCAAAAGCAGGTGGAGGAAGGACGACAGGTGTATGTCATCTGCCTATGGTAGAGGAAAGCGAAGGGCTGGATGCGGAGAACGTCATTGATTACACGCAAATTTTAAAGGAGGCTCTGCCCTCTGATATCTCTGTTGCGTATCTTCACGGAAGAATGAAGGCAGGAGACAAGAACAAAATTATGGAAGCGTTTGCTGCAAATGAAATACAGGTGCTGGTATCTACCACGGTTATTGAGGTAGGGGTAAATGTTCCCAACGCAACGGTAATGATGGTAGAAAACGCAGAACGCTTCGGACTTGCTCAGCTTCATCAGTTAAGAGGAAGGGTAGGCCGAGGAGAACATCAGTCTTACTGTATTTTCGTGCAGGGAGGACAGGATACGGAAACAAAGGAGAGATTGGAAATTCTGGTGAAATCCAATGACGGCTTTCAGATTGCAGGAGAAGATTTGCGCTTGCGGGGACCGGGGGATTTTTTTGGTATACGGCAAAGCGGCTTAATGGAATTTAAGATTGCAGATGTTTATCAGGATGCAGAGATACTAAAAGAAGCCGGTGAGGCGGCAGGAGCAATTTTAGCTTTAGATCCGGATTTATCATTGCCTCAGCATGAAAGATTAAGGGACAGACTTTTCTCTTACGGAAAAGAAAGAATGGAAACGCCGGGAATATAAAAAGAGATTTCCTTCTTTTTACTTTAAGAATAAGCAAAAGAAAATCCCTTTTTCTAGTTGTTAGACTTTACTAGTGATTTCGTACACTAGAACTGCTGAGTGCTTCCGTTTCCAGACATCTGACGTTCCTGAGCTTCAATCATTTTTTTGACCATATATCCCCAACGGAACCGTTCTGTTAGATGTTAAGTTACCGTTGTAACCGTCTGTAAGAGGTACACCTAATTCGTTTGCAACCTCATATTTGAAGCGGTTTAATGCTCCCTTTGCTTCCGGTACAACTGCTTTGTTTGAAGAATTATTGTTAGACATTTTAATTTCCTCCTTTGGAATTTATTTTTGTTACAATGCTAGTATGTGATTTAAAAAAGTTTTTACACTAGAAGTTCTTTCAAGTTTTGACAAATTATGTGAATTGTATTACAATGAGTATTCGGATTTAGGGTTTCAAGTCGATTTTTTTGTGAAAGTACACAATTTGTAAAAAATGTATAAAATGATAAAAAATAATTGCAAAAAGTTGGTGCTTTTGCTATAATAGACTCTGGAATACAAGAGAACCGGATGGTTTGATTGAATTAAAATAAATAAGGATTGATGTAAATGAATGTTGGAATTATAGCGCATAACAGTAAAAAAGCCTGATTGAGGACTTCTGCATTGCTTATAAGAATATTTTGGCAAAGCATGAGATTTATGCAACAGGGACTACGGGACGCAGAATTGAAGAGGTTACAAATCTGCGTGTCCACAAATTCCTTCCGGGAAGCATGGGAGGAGATAAACAGTTTACAGAAATGATTGAGCGTGGAGATATTGATATGGTAATCTTTTTCTACAATCCGGCGATGATTGACGGTACGGAACCGGATGTATATCAGATATCCGGCTGCTGCGACCAGTACAATATTCCTATTGCAACGAATATTGCAACGGCAGAGTCTCTGATATTGGGACTGGAGCAGGGAGATTTGGATTACCGCTTAAACCGATAAAAGATACTGAAGAAGGAAAAACAGCTTATGAGAGTCATTGCAGGAAGTGCAAAAAGTATGCCTTTAAAAACAATTCCGGGCTTGGAAACAAGACCGACCACAGACAGGGTGAAGGAGACGTTATTTAATATGCTTCAGCCGTATTTGTGCGAATGTCGATTTTTGGATATTTTTGCGGGAAGCGGCGGAATTGGAATAGAAGCTTTAAGCAGAGGTGCACAGTTTTGTGTTTTTATTGAAAAAACAGAAAGGCAGCAGCCGTAATTGAAGACAATTTGAAATTTACCAGACTGGCAGACAGAGGCGAGGTATGGTGCAAGGATGTGTTTCAGGCAGTAGCTTCTTTAGAAAATGAAGAACCGTTTGATTGTATTTTCATGGACCCGCCCTATAATCAGGAATTGGAAAAACAGGTTTTGGAGCTTTTAAAAGATGCAAAGTTTGTAAATGAGGATACCAGAATTATAGTGGAGGCTTCTTTGGAGACTGATTTCAGTTATCTGGAGGAGATGGGATTTTCTGTTGATAAAATCAAAAGATACAAGACAAATCAGCACATTTTTATTAGAAAGGCATAGAAAATGGTACGAGCAATTTATCCGGGAAGCTTTGACCCGGCAACTTACGGTCATCTGGACATTATTAGACGGGCAGCAAGCTTATTTGATGAGGTTGTTGTAGGAGTTTTGAATAATTCTGCAAAAAGTCCGTTGTTTTCTGTGGAAGAACGTGTTAATATATTAGAGAATGTAACAGAAGATATTCCCAACGTGAAAATTCAGGCGTTTGACGGATTATCTGTTAATTTTGCACGAAGCTGCGAGGCAAAGGTAATTATTCGTGGTTTGAGAGCCTTTACTGATTTTGAATATGAATTACAGATGGCACAGACAAACCGCGTGTTGGCAACTGATGTGGATACTATGTTTTTGACTACCAGTCTTCAGTATGCGTATTTAAGCTCTACTACATTGAAGGAGGCAGCGTCTTTCGGTGCGGATATTTCAAATTTTGCACCGGATTTTGTAGTACGACAGGTGGAGGAAAAATACAGGCAGAGGCATTTGGGAAAAGAATACAATAAGGAGAAATAAAAGATGAGCAGCAGAATTGAACAGATTATTGAAGAAATCGAAGAATATGTGGAAAGTTGTAAATATCAGGCGTTATCTACAACAAAGATTATTGTAAATAAAGAGGAAATCGAAGAGCTGTTAAGAGAGCTTCGTTTAAAAACACCGGATGAAATCAAAAGATATCAGAAAATCATCAGCAATAAAGATGCGATTTTAGCAGATGCACAGGCAAAAGCAGACAATATCATAGAAGACACCAAAAAACAGGTGCAGGAGATGGTAAAAGAGTCTGAGGTTATGCAGCAGGCTTACGCACAGGCAAACGAAACAATCAACAGTGCAAATCAGCAGGCACAGGCAATTATTGACGCAGCTACCAATGATGCAAATACACTTCGTTTAAGCGCAGTATCTTATACAGATGAAATGATGGCAAATATGGGACAGCTTGCCAGCAATATGTTAGAGGATGCAGCAGCAAAATATAATGATTTTGTTCAGGCGCTTCGCAGCTCTTTAGAGGTTATCAACCAGAACAGAGCCGAGTTATCTCCGCAGCTTGTTCGGAGCAATGAAGCTCCGGTTCAGGAAGAAGCTTCTGCACCTTCCTATGAGCCGGATGGTTTCGACGAAGATGAAGATTTAGATGATGACTTTGACGATTTTGACTAAGCAAAAGGCAATAGCAAAGGTACAGAAAAAGTTGCATATTTTTCCTTTTAAATAAGAGGAAAAGGGCAGGTCTGTATCAGCAAGCATGGACTTTGTCTGTGCGGCTACGCTTAAACCGCCAAAGGAAGTAAAGGCAAGGATGAGAGGATAAAGAAGGTCAAAGCTCCAAGAAGCTTTTGATAAAGCGGCATTTCCGGTAGTGATTTCCGTAATTCCCTGTAAGAAATAGCCGAGGGTAGGGAAGGAACGAAGGGCTATGCTGGAAATTCCCTGAAGGATGGAAAAAATTAAAATATATCCTCCCAGCTTTGTAATTGTTTCAAAACCATTCATAATAGAGGTATCCAGAATATTTCCGAGAAAATCGGAGCCGGATATCTCTTTTTTTGTTTTTTTCAGATAAGAAAATTCCGAGCTTTTTTGAGGGCGAAACAGAAGGGAGCATAAAAAGCCGGAGCTGTAAAGAATAAAATATGTAGGGAAAATCAGGCGGGTATTTTTAAAAAGTCCCACACATAAATAGGAAGACAGGAAAGAGGGGCCGGGAAAACAGGCAAAGGTCAGCAGATAGGAGGCTTCCTGTTTGGAAATACGGTGTTCTGCGTAAAGGTCTGCGGTGATTTTTGCGCCCATGGGATAACCGCAGAAAATCCCCATACATAATGCGTAAGCGCCGGATGGAGACAGGGCAAAGGCTTTTTTCCAAAATTTTTTCGGGGCTTCAAAAAGTTTGTCCAGCAGCCCTGTTTTGATGCAGATATTGGATAAAATCATAAAAGGCAAAAGCGAAGGCAAAAGGGTATAAAACCACAACATAAGCCTGCCTTGGCATAGGAAAACGCCTGAGAGGGAAATAATAAAAGAAAAAATAAAAAGAATAGTAGGGCAAAAGGAAGAAGAATTTTTTCATGATAAAATCCCGAGGTTTTTATCTAAAATATATGTGAGAAGAAATAGAATATTCAAGTTTTTCCGGAAAGCTTGCTATTTTTTTCAATCTGTGTAAGAATGAAGAAAGAAAAGAAACAGGAGGAAACAAAAATGGCAGTATTAGAACATTTACAGCCTGAAAGGGTATTTTATTATTTTGAGGAAATCAGTAAAATTCCTCGCGGCTCAGGAAATACAAAGGAAATCAGTGATTATCTGGTAAGCTTTGCAAATTCTCATAATTTACGCTGTATTCAGGATGATGATAATAATGTAATTATTTTTAAAGAGGCTTCCGAGGGTTATGAAAATGCGCCTGTGGTTATGCTTCAGGGACACATGGATATGGTTTGCGAAAAAACAGCAGACAGTACACATGATTTTACAAAGGACCCGCTGCAGCTTCGGATAGAGGGTGATTTTGTTTCTGCAACCAACACAACCTTAGGCGGAGATAACGGAATTGCCGTTGCTTACGGACTGGCAATTATGGAAGATACCACCCTTTCCCATCCGGCGCTGGAGCTGGTTATTACCGTAGATGAGGAAATCGGACTTTTGGGAGCAGCCTCTGTTGACACAACGCCTTTAAAGGCAAAATATTTAATCAATCTGGACTCAGAAGAGGAAGGATATATTTGTGCAGGCTGTGCAGGAGGAATGACAGCGGTTTCCGAAATTCCTGTTCGCTATCAGGAATATACGGATTATAAATGGAGAGTAAAAGTATCCGGACTTTTAGGTGGTCACTCCGGTGCAGAAATCGATAAGAACAGAGCAAATGCCACATTGCTTTTGGCACGTTTTCTGCATGAAGGAAAAGAACTTGCAGAGTATTCCGTTTCAGAGCTTTTCGGAGGACAAAAAGACAATGCCATTCCGAGAGAGGCAGAGGCATTAGTGCTGGCATCCAAGGAAGACGGAGAAAAGCTTTCTGCTTATGCGGCAGCCTATACAGAAGCCTGAGAAAAGAATATACAGGAAGTGACGAAGGGATTACTGTTACCGTAGAGGAGGAAGGACAGGGCACAGAGCCGGTGCTTCATCCGGTAAGTCAGGAAAAAGCGCTGTTTTTCCTTTTGAATTATCCAAACGGCATTCAGAAGATGTGTGGGTTTATTGACGGTCTGGTAGAGACCTCCTGTAACGTGGGAATTACAAAACTGACTCCTGCTGTATTGAGCTGCTCTGCCAGTGTGAGAAGCTCTGTGGGAACGGCAAAGAAAGCGCTGGCTGATAAAATCGGATATCTGACAGAATTTTTAGGCGGTACTTTCACCATAGAAGGGGAATATCCTGCATGGGAATTTAAACAGGACTCTAAGCTTCGTCAGGTGTTGGTGGATGTATATGAGGAAATGTATCAGAAAGAGCCTGTTGTGAATGTTATTCACGCCGGCCTGGAATGTGGTTTATTCTACGAGAAAATTGCAGGACTGGACTGTGTATCTATCGGCCCTGACATGCAGGATATTCATACTTCCGAGGAGAAGCTTTCTATCTCCTCCGTAGAGCGTGTATGGAACTATTTATTAGAGGTTTTAAAAAGAATAAAGGAATAATGTCATAATTGCCTTCGTCTGCACATAGAATGATATGTAATGGTAAGCGTGTAGTTACCGGAGTATCTTGTGTGCAGACGGAGGTTTTTTGTGCTGAAAAGACTGCTGTTTTTATGTGTGATTTTGTTTTTGAATGTAAATCTTACAGGAGAATTAAAGGAAAAGGCTTCTTTGGAAGAGCTGAGGCAGAAAGGACTTCCTGTAAAAAGCATGGAAAATGCAGGGATTTCCAAAGAGGACATGGAAAAATATCTGGTTTTTTGGGAGGATTTAAAATGTTTTCCTGTTGCAGGGAGAATTAACGCAAGGACGGAGACTTTTTCTTATGAAAACAGCTGGCATGAAAAAAGGCACTATGGAGGGGAACGATTTCATGAGGGCTGTGATATTTTCCAAGGAGTCAAAACAGATTATTATCCGATTTTAAGCATGACAGAGGCAGAGTGGAGAAAATCGGCTGGCTTCCTCTGGGCGGATATCGCATTGGGATTCGAAGTCCGGGAGGCGGGTATTTTTATTATGCACATTTATCCTCTTATGCAGAAGACTTTTCGGAAGGCGACAAGGTAAAGGCAGGAGAAATTTTAGGATTTTTGGGAGATACCGGATATGGAGAAGAAGGGACGAGAGGGAAATTTCCGCCCCATCTTCATCTGGGAATTTACATAGCAGAAAAAGAAAGAGAAGAATATCCTTTAAATCCTTATCCGGTACTGCAGTTCTTACAGGAGAGGCAGAAAAATTTTTCTATTAAAAAGAAAAGAAGTATGCTATACTTTAATGATAGTTAAGGAGTCATGTTTTATGGAAATACGTTTATGGCGTGAATTGCTCATTCCTTATGAACTGGCAGTGAAGGATTTAGTGATGAAATTCAAGCTGCTGCAAAAAGAACACAGGGAGAAAAACCTTTATTCTCCCATTGAACAGGTAACCGGTCGTGTTAAGTCTATTAACAGTATTCTGGAAAAATACAGGCGAAGCATGTTTCCTGGGAGGAGCTGGAGGAGAAGATTGAGGACATTGCCGGTGTGCGGATTATCTGCCAGTTTTGCGAAGACATTGAAAAGGTGGCGGCTTTAATTCGAAACCGCAGCGATATGAGGGTACTGGAGGAAAAGGATTACGTGACACAGGGAAAAGACAGCGGTTATCGAAGCTATCATATGATTGTGTCCTACTGTGCAGAAACCTTAGCCGGAAAAAAGGAAATTCATGCAGAAATTCAAATTCGGACCTTGGCAATGAATTTCTGGGCAACCATAGAACACTCTTTGCAGTATAAATATAAGGGAAATGTGCCGGCAGACCTTGCAGGCAGATTGACGGAGGCTGCAAATTCTGTGTTAAAGCTGGATGAAGAAATGTCTCTGGTGCGCAGCGAGGTGATGGATGCACAAAAATCCATGCTCCATCAGTCTAATCTGGTAGCAGATATTTTGAATAATATAGAAAATCTCTATTATTACGCAAACAGAAGGGAAACAGGTAAAATATTGGAAGAATTTTATCGTGTATATGAGGAGAAAAATCCTCAAAAGCTGGAAAGCTTTTACAAAGAATTGGATTTTATTGCAGAAGGATGCCGTGCACAGGCGTTGACATACGAAGATATATAGAATAAAGGACAGAGAAGTATGATAAATTTACCGGAAGAATACGAAAAGGAAATGCGTAGCCTGCTGGGGCAGAGTTTGAGGAATATAAGAAAATCTATGAACAGCCTGTCCGACAGGGACTGCGTTTAATCCCTACAAGCTGACAAAACCTGTATGGGAAGAAATCATGCCTTTTGAAAAAGAAGAAATTCCGTGGGTAGAAAACGGATATTATATTCACGGAGGGGAAGGAAATCCTGCAAGACATCCCTATTATTTTGCAGGTCTTTATTACCTTCAGGAGCCCAGCGCCATGACGCCTGCAAGCCGTCTGGAGATTCAGCCGTATGATAAGGTACTGGATTTGTGTGCGGCTCCGGGAGGAAAGGCTACGGAGCTGGTAGGGAGATTACAGGGAAAAGGTTTTTTGCTGGCAAATGATTTAAGCAACAGCAGGGCAAAGGCTCTTTTGAAAAATCTGGAGCTTACCGGTGCGCCGAATTTTTATGTCACCAGCGAAGAACCGGCAAAACTGGTAAAAAGCTTTCCGGAATTTTTTGATAAAATCTTGATTGACGCACCCTGCTCCGGTGAGGGAATGTTCCATAAAGAACCGAAAATGGCAGAGTATTGGCTGGAGAAATCACCGGACTATTATGCAGAAATTCAAAAGGAGCTGATTGTGCAGGGAGCGCAGATGTTAAAGCCGGGAGGGAAAATGCTTTATTCTACCTGTACGTTTTCCAAAAAGGAGAATGAGGAGACCATTGCCTATCTGCTGGAACAGTGCGAAGACATGGAGGTGCTTGCTCCTTTGGGCTATGGGGGCTTTTCGGAAGGCTTTCCTTTGGAAGGGAAAAGTGAGGAAATGTGTAGCCAACTGAAAAAATGTGTGCGAATTTTTCCACATAAAATGGCAGGGGAAGGACATTTTCTGGCTCTGTTACAGAAAAAAGGAAACGGAGAAAAAAGTGTGCCGAGAAAAACAGTGGCTGCAAAAAAGGATGAAAAACCAGATGCTTGTGTGGAAGAGTTTTTAAAACTGGTGTCCTTTGATTTCTCTGAGGGAAAGCTGAAAAAGGAAAAGGATAAGGTATATTTTTTACCGGGAGACGGAAATATGCCAAAGCTTCGGTATCTGCGTACCGGTCTTTATCTGGGAGAGATACGAAAAAATCGTTTTGAGCCCAGTCAGGCTTTGGCAATGGCATTGTCACCGAAGACCTTTGCTTCCTGCGTTCTGCTTTCCTCCAAGGATATTCGTACTGTGAAATATTTAAAGGGAGAAACCATTGATGTGGCAGACTTAAAGCCTGCAAAGGAAAAGGGCTGGCAGCTTGTGTGTGTAGACGGTTTTTCTCTGGGCTTTGGAAAGTTGGACAGAGGAATTTTGAAAATAAATATTATCCGGGCTGGAGAATGCAGTAATGGGAAAATAAGATTAGATAAATATCTGGCAGATATGGGACTGGGTACAAGAACAGAAGTAAAAAGGGATATCAAAAAGGGCTGGATTTCCGTAAACGGAGAAATTGTCAAAAGTCCCGAATATAAAATAGATATACAGACAGACGTGGTTTTGGCAGACGGAAAAGAGATTGCTTATGAGGAGCTGGTTTATTATATGTTAAATAAGCCTCAGGGCGTGGTGTCTGCCACAGAAGACAGACGGGATAAGACGGTGCTGGATTTGATTTCTGAGAAAAAAGAAAAGATTTGTTTCCGGTAGGGCGTCTGGATAAGGATACAGAAGGCTGCTGCTGATTACCAATGACGGCGAGCTGGCGCATAATCTGTTGTCTCCGAAAAAACATGTAGATAAAAAGTATTTTGTCCGTTTAAGGGATGCGCTGTCAGAGGAAGATAAAAAGCATTTGGAAGAAGGCGTTGATATCGGAGAAGACAAGCTTACCCTGCCTTCTCATGTTTTTGTTTTAAATGAGAAAAGAGATGAGGCAGAGATTGTTATTCGGGAAGGAAAGTTTCATCAGATAAAGAGAATGTTTCACGCAGTGGGAAATGAAGTGGTGTTTTTAAAACGGCTGTCTATGGGAAGTCTGACATTGGATGAAGCTCTTTTGACAGGAGAATATCGTTTGCTGACACCACAGGAGATTGAGAGGTTGAAGGAAAATGCTTGAAAATATAAAAGCAGTGATTTTTGATTTAGACGGGACATTGGTAGACTCTATGTGGATGTGGAAATCCATTGATGTGGAGTATTTGGGAAGAAAAGGAATAGCCGTACCTGAGGATATTCAGGCATTTCAGGAAGAGCTGGAGGGTATGGGATTTACAGAAACCGCTGTTTTCTTTAAGAACAGATTTCAGATTGAAGACTCCTTAGAAGAAATCAAAAAACATGGATTTTCATGGCGGAGGAAAAATACTGTAATGAAGTTCCCTTAAAAGCGGGAGTAAGAGAATTTTTAGAAGAGCTGAGAAACAGAAATATCCGTATTGGAATTAGCTCCAGCAACAGCAGAGAATTAATTCAGGTAGTTTTAAAAGCCCATGGAATTGCAGAATATTTTGACTGTATCACTACCTGCTGTGAAGTACCAAACAGCAAACCGGCGCCGGACGTCTATTTAAAGACTGCCGAGGGATTACAGGTTGAGCCAAAGGACTGCCTTGTCTTTGAAGACGTTCCTATGGGAATTATGGCAGGAAAGAATGCAGGCATGCAGGTGTGTGCTGTGGAGGATGCTTACAGCAAAAGACAGGAGGCAGAAAAACGCAGACTTGCGGACTATTACATAGAGGATTATTATGAGGTATTAAATTTATGAATACAAAATTTTTGCCTGTGACAAAAGAGGAGATGGAAGCAAGAGGCATTTGGCAGCCGGATTTCGTCTATATTTGCGGTGATGCTTATGTAGACCATCCCTCTTTTGGCGCAGCCATTATTACCAGACTTTTGGAAAGTCGTGGATATTCTGTGGGAATGATTGCACAGCCGGACTGGAGAAAAAAGGAAAGTATTGCTGTTTTCGGAGAGCCCAGACTGGGATTTCTGGTCTCGGCGGGAAATATGGACTCTATGGTTAATCATTACACCGTAGCCCAAAAGCATCGAAAACAGGATGCCTATTCTCCGGGAGGAAAAATGGGACTACGTCCGGACAGAGCCGTAACGGTATACAGCAATTTAATCCGTCAGACGTATAAGCATACGCCGATATTTTGGGCGGTATTGAGGCTTCCCTTCGAAGCTGGCACATTATGATTATTGGTCAGACGGAATGAAACGTTCTGTTTTAATGGATGCAGGTGCAGATTTGATTTCTTACGGAATGGGAGAACACAGTATTCTGGAAATTGCGGAAGCATTGGACAAGGGATTTCCTGTAAGTTCCATTACGTTTATTCCGGGAACGGTTTATAAGACAAAAGAAATGCCAAAAGGAGAACTGCTGCCCTCTTATGAACAGCTTTGTGAAAATAAAAAGGCCTATGCAGACAGTTTTCGTATACAGTATGAAAACACAGATGCGTTTTCCGGCAAGGTTCTGATAGAGGATTACGGAAACAGAGGCTATGTGGTACAAAATCCTCCTGCCAAGCCATTGAGTCAGAAGGAAATGGATGAGGTTTATGCTTTGCCTTATGCAAGAACCTACCATCCCATGTATGAAAAGCAGGGAAAAATTCCCGCAATCGAAGAAATCAAGTTCAGTATTACCAGTAACAGAGGCTGCTTTGGCGGATGTAATTTCTGTGCACTAACCTTTCATCAGGCCGAATTGTACAGACCAGAAGCCATGCCTCTATTATAGAAGAGGCAAAATCTTATGTGACGGAAAAGGATTTTAAAGGATATATTCATGACGTGGGAGGACCTACGGCAGATTTTCGTCATCCTGCCTGCAAAAAGCAGGAGACAAAAGGGGTGTGTACCAATAGGCAGTGTCTGTTTCCAAAGCCCTGCAAAAATCTGAATACAGACCACAAGGATTATCTGGAGCTTCTTCGGAAGCTGCGAAATATATCCGGTGTAAAAAAGGTCTTTATACGCTCCGGTATTCGTTTTGACTATGTAAATGCAGATACTTCTTCTGCATTTTTGGATGAACTGGCAAAATATCATGTCAGCGGACAGCTTCGTGTAGCGCCGGAGCATGTATCTGACGAAGTGCTGTATTATATGGGAAAACCGGAGCATGCAGTTTATCAGCAGTTTTTAAAAAAATTTGAAAAGGCAAATGCAAGGTCAGGGAAAAAGCAGTATGTAGTTCCGTATCTTATGTCTTCCCATCCGGGGTGTACTATAACAGAAGCCGTGAAGCTGGCAGAGTATGTGCGGGATATGGGATTTATGCCGGAGCAGGTACAGGATTTTTATCCTACGCCGTCTACGATGTCTACCTGTATGTATTACACAGGGATAGACCCAAGAACAGGAAAGAAGGTTTATGTACCGAAAACCTTCAAAGAAAAAGCCATGCAGAGGGCTTTGCTTCAATATAAAAATCCGGAAAATTATGAGCTGGTAAAAGAAGCTCTGCTGCTGGCAGGAAGAAAAGATTTAATCGGTTTTGACAAGAAATGTCTGATACGTCCGAGAGGAGCAGGGAAGAAAGAGCAGCGCAGAAATAAGCCTGTGGAAAAGAAAAAGAAATCCATTCGAAACGTACATAAAAGAAAGGGTTAGCTTATGAAAATCGCAGTGATTACAGGGGCTTCCTCCGGTATGGGAAAGGCTTTTACAAAGCAGATTGACGAAAAATATCAAGAGCTGGATGAAATCTGGGTAATTGCCAGAAAAAAAGAAGGCTTAGAAGGATTAAAAAAGGAAATTTCCAAATTGCGTATTTTGCCTATGGATTTAACAGACAGACAGGCTTTGGAGGAATTTTCCACACTTTTAAAAAGAGAAAAGCCGTGTATTCAAATTTTGGTGGAAAGTGCGGGAATGGGAATTCAGAAAAAAATAGAAGATACTGCTGTGGACGACCTGCGTAGGATGACAGAATTAAATTGTACGGCGCTGACAGCATTTGTGGCTATGTGTCTTCCTTATTGCGAAAAGGGCAGCCGTATTTTATGTCTTGCAAGTGGTGCTGCTTTTGTGCCACAGCCGAGTTTTGCGGTGTACGCTGCTTCAAAGTCTTATGTGCTTTCTTTTGCAAGGGCTCTGGGAGCAGAGCAAAAGGGCAGAATTGTGGTTACAGCCGTATGTCCGGGACCGGTAGATACCCCATTTTTAGAGAAAATGGGCGGAAAAGAAAATATGCCTTTTTATAAGAAGCCTTTTATAGCCGATGCAGAAGCAGTGGTGAAAAAGGCGTTAAAAGACAGCGAAAGAGGACGGGAGATTTCCGTGTATGGTTTTGCAATGAAAGCCTTGCGGGCAGTCTGTAAAATAGTACCCATAAGGCTTCTGATGCGTTTTATGTAAAAAGAAATCCCTAAGGAGCGATAAAAATGAAAAATACAAAGAAAAAAATAGAAAAAGGCGAATTTGGTTATATTAAAAATCAGCAAAAAGGCGTGTGATTTATACAGTGCTTGCCTTTATAACCCGCCTTTACTGATTTTTCTGGCAGGACTTGCCATATATGGAAAAAGAGAAAATGTATTACTGCGTTTGCGGCAGTGGCATGTCTGCCTGCCTGTAAGTTTGCTGTTGGCATGATTATGATGTTTATGCAAAAGCCCATGAAAGAAGAAGATTATCAGGAAATTGAAAAGCACAGACACGGATTGGTATGTGGATATGAATTTGTAGTTTCCGCTTATGAAAAACAGTCTTTTTTAGACTCCGTTGCAATCTGCGGAAATACTGTGGTAGGCTATACCAGCAGAGAAAAAACAGATACTGCTTTTGTAGAAAAACACATACAGGATATTTTAAGGCAGAATGGATTTTATGTCAGTGTGAAAATCTTCAGAAAGCTGGGAGATTATACCAAACGACTGGAAACTATGTGGGAGCATCGGGAAGCGTTGGAAAAGGATATTAAATTCAAGCCGGATCCGGACGAACCGGAGCTTACAAGAAATGAAAAAATAAAAAGGGTAATTGGTGCAATTTCCCTTTAGGAGAAGCCATGAAACAATTAGTAGTCAAAGAAATAGAAAGCGGTCAAAGACTTGACAAATTTCTGGGGAAATATTTAAAAGAAGCGCCGAAAAGCTTTCTTTACAAAATGCTTCGAAAGAAAAATATTACGTTAAATGGAAAAAAAGCCACAGGAAATGAAAAGTTGCAAGCCCAATGATGAAATCAAGCTGTTTTTATCCGATGACACATTGGAAAAATTCTGCGGGGAAGAAAAGAGCAGCAGTCGGACAGAGTTGGACATTGTATACGAGAACAATCATGTGCTGTTTGTGAATAAGCCGGTAGGAATGTTGTCCCAGAAGGCGGAAAAAGAGGATGTATCTTTGGTGGAATACATCACAGGCTATTTATTAGAAGAAAAATTTTTGACAAAGGAAGATTTAAGAACCTTTCGACCGGGAGTATGCAACCGTTTAGACAGAAATACCAGCGGTATTGTGGCAGCAGGAAAAACGGTTCAGGGCTTGCAGGAGATGTCTCAGTGGTTTAAGGAAAGAAATCTCCATAAATATTACCTGACACTGGTAAAAGGAAAGGTAGAGCGACCTGCCCATGTAAAGGGATATCTCTGGAAAGACGAAAAGAAAAATAAGGTAGCTGTATTTCCGGAAAAGAGGGAGGGGAGCCTTCCCATCGAAACGAAATATGAGCCCTTGGGTATTTCCAAAAACGGAGATACACTTTTAAAAGTAGAGCTTTTAACAGGGCGTTCTCACCAGATAAGAAGCCATCTGGCAGGATTGGGACATCCGGTTATCGGAGATTGGAAATACGGAAGCAAGGAGAAGAATGAAAACTTTCGGAAAAAATACGGAATTGAATTTCAGCTGCTTCATGCGTGGAAATTGAGCTTTCCCAAAACAGAAGGGATTTTGAAAGAACTGTCATTAAAAACAATTACGGCTGATGTACCTGAAAAGTTTCAAAAAGCTTTAAAAGGGGAGGGGCTTTTGGAATTTACATCAGAGAAAAATAAGGGAGATGTTAAAAAACATGAGTAAACCAGATGTAAAAAATTCAATATGGAAAGAGCTGTGGGAATATATCAAGATGATTATTTTTGTGGTAGTTGTGGTATTGATTGTGAATAATTTTTTGCTGATTAATGCCAGAGTGCCATCGGAGTCCATGGAAAAAACCATTATGACAGGCGACCGTTTCTTTGGAAATCGTCTGGCATATTTATTTGATGACCCGGAGCGCTTTGATATTGTGGTTTTAAATATCCGGATGATGAGAGCCAGCTGTTTGTGAAAAGAGTAATCGGACTGCCGGGGGAAACAGTAGAGATTAAAGACGGAAAGGTCTATATCAACGGCTCCGAGACACCTTTGGACGACAGCTTTACACCGGAGACACCTACGGGAGATTATGGCCCTTATGTTGTGCCGGATGGCAGCTATTTTATGTTGGGAGATAACCGTAATCATTCCGGAGACTCCCGTTTCTGGAAACAGCCTTATGTAGAAAAAGAGAAAATCGTAGGAAAAGCCATTTTTCGGTATTTTCCAGGTGTTAAGATACTGAAATAGGAGAAAGGATATGGCAACTTGGAATTCCAGAGGGCTTCGAGGCTCTACCTTAGAGGAATTTATTAACAGAACCTGCGAGCAATATCGGGAAAAGGGACTGGCGCTTATTCAGAAAGTGCCCACTCCCATTACGCCGGTGCGTATTGACCAGCAAAGCCGGCATATTACTCTGGCATATTTCGACCAGAAAAGTACCGTGGACTATATTGGTGCTGTGCAGGGAATACCGGTATGCTTTGATGCAAAAGAGTGCAGCACCGATAATTTTCCTCTGCAAAATATCCACGCACATCAGGTGGAATTTATGAGGGATTTTGAAAGACAGCAGGGAATTGCATTTTTGATTTTATATTTTTCCCACAGGGATGAAATTTACTATATGCCTTTTGCACAGGTGTTAAAATTCTGGGAACGAGGCAGAAACGGCGGTTTAAAGCATTTTAAATACACAGAGCTGGAGCCACAGTGGTTTTTAAGAAAAACGGGAAATATTCTGGTGCCTTTTTTAGAAGGAGTGCAAAGAGATTTGGAACAAAGATAGAGAGTGATTGCATCATGCAGTTGCTCTTTTTGTTTTTTCCTAATACAAAAGCGTTGACAGAAAATAAGGATTGTGGTAAAATTCAGAGGAAAAGTGAAATTTTTAACGAATTTCCTTGCTGATTTAAAGTGATATTTCTATACTACGAAAAACAACAGGAGTGATACGTAAAATGAAGAACACACACAGAGATAAGATTGTAGTTATTGGTGCCGGAAATGTAGGAGAAGCCATTGCTTACACATTGATGGTGAGAAAACAGGCAAATGATATTGTGTTAATTGATGTAAATGAAGACAGAGCAAAGGGCGCTGCCATTGATATTGCACACGGAACCAGCTTCCATAAGCAGGTATGGGTAAGACAGGGCGGCTATGAAGAATGTAAGGATGCACAGATGATTATCATCACAGCAGGAATTGCAAGAAAACCGGGACAGACTCGTCTGGAGCTTGCAAAGACCAATGTATCCATTGTTCGCAGTATCACAGAAAACATTATGAAATATGCGGAAAATCCACTTCTTTTGGTTGTTTCCAATCCGGCGGATATTATTACAAAAGCCGTTCAGGAAACCTCAGGACTTCCTGCAAACCGTGTAATCGGTACAGGTACTTCCTTAGACACAGCAAGATTTCGTTATAATATAAGTACAAAGCTTCATGTAAACGTAGAAGATATTCAGGCTTACGTAGTAGCGAGCACGGAGACAGCCAGGTTGCCGTATGGAGCTCTGCTATGGTAGGCGGTTTCCCATTGGAAGATTATGCAAAACAGGTGGGAGTGACACTTGACAAAAAGGAAATTGCAGAACATACTAAGAATGGCGGCGCAGAGGTTATCGGATTAAAAGGTGCAACCTTCTACGGAATTGCCATGTCTGTTTCCAACATTGTAGAAGCAATTATGAAGGATGACAGTGCAATTCTTCCGGCTGCATGTGTTCTGGATGAAAGCTTTGGTGAATGGGCAGGCGTTGCCGTTTCTTTACCATGCCGTATCGGATGGGAAGGAATTGAAACCTGTCTGAGAATACCGATGAATGAGGAAGAACAGGCAGCTATGAACAAATCCGTAGCAATTTTAAAAGATTTCTGGGCACAGGTAAAAGAACAGTAGAAAAAGGAGATTATGACAATGGACAAAAAAGAATTTGCATTAAAACAGCATGAAGACTGGAAAGGAAAAATCGAGGTTATCAGCAGAGCAAAAATCCAGACACCGGAAGAATTGGCAGTTGCTTATACACCGGGCGTTGCTGAACCATGTCTGAAAATTTCAGAAGATGTAGATTTGTCTTATAAATATACACGTCGTGGCAACATGGTAGCCGTAGTGACAGACGGAACTGCTGTTCTTGGTCTTGGTGATATCGGACCGGAAGCAGGTATGCCTGTAATGGAAGGAAAATGTGCATTATTTAAAACATTCGCAGATGTAGACGCATTTCCGTTATGTGTACGCTCTAAAGATGTAGATGACATTGTAAAAACAGTCAGCTTATTAGCAGGAAGCTTTGGAGGAGTAAACTTAGAAGATATTTCTGCTCCAAGATGTTTTGAAATCGAAAGAAAATTAAAAGAATGCTGTGATATTCCGATTTTCCATGATGACCAGCACGGAACAGCAGTTGTAACAGCAGCAGCTTTAATCAATGCTTTAAAATTAGTTGGCAAAAATCTGGAAGATATTAAGTAGTTACTTCCGGTGCAGGTGCAGCAGGTATTGCCATCATTAAACTTTTAGTAAGTCTGGGACTGAAAAATGTAGTAATGTGTGACCGTCAGGGCGCTATCTATAAAGGAAGAGAAAACTTAAACGCAGAAAAGATGGAAATGGCTGAAATCTGTAACCAGAACATGGAAAAAGGTACTTTAGAAGAAGTATTAAAAGGCGCAGACGTATTTATCGGTGTATCTGCACCAGGTACTGTTACAGAAGAAATGGTAAAGAACATGGCTGAAAAACCAATTCTTTTCCCAATGGCAAACCCAGTTCCTGAAATTATGCCGGAGCTGGCAAAAAATGCAGGAGCAGCCGTAGTAGGTACAGGAAGAAGCGATTTCCCAAATCAGATTAACAACGTTTGGCATTCCCGGGAATTTTCCGTGGAGCATTAGACGTTCGTGCAAAAGATATCAATGATGAAATGAAGGTTGCAGCAGCTTATGCCATTGCAAACTTAATCGAAGAAGATAAATTAAATCCGGATTACATCATTCCAAATCCTTTTGATGAACGTGTAGCGCCGGCAGTAGCAAAAGCAGTAGCAGAAGCAGCCAGAAAAACAGGCGTAGCCAGAATTTAATTTTTAATTTCACAGTAAAACAGGACAGGAGTCATTATATGAAACGTGAGCTGTTTCATGTAACGGCTCCTGTTTTATTTGAGTATTATTTCTGTTTGTGATAAAATGATTCTAGAAACAGGCTGAGCCTGACTTGAGGAGGAAGAGAATGGAAAAACTGAATTACAGGAGAACCTTTTTTATTGGACTTGCATTTTTGTCCATCTGTGCATTTTGGCAGATGTATGATAATGTTATTCCATTAATTTTGCAAAACACGTTTCATTTAAATGAACTTTTACGGGAGCTATTATGGCAGCAGACAATATTTTAGCAGTTTTTCTGCTTCCATTCTTTGGAACCTTGTCGGATAAGGCAAATACCCGTCTTGGTAAAAGAACGCCTTTTATTATTACGGGAACTTGTGTTGCGGTTTTGTTTTTAATGCTGCTGCCTTTTGCAGATAAAAATCAGAATTTTATCATGTTCGTGGCATGTCTGGCAGTTTTACTTGTAGCTATGGGATTTTACCGCTCTCCGGCAGTGGCGCTGATGCCGGATTTAACACCGAAGCCATTGCGAAGCAAGGCAAATGCCGTAATAAATCTGATGGGAGCGATTGGAGGCGTTTATACCCTTCTTCTCATTCGTTTTCTGGTAAAGGGAGGAGCAAGACCGGATTACACAGCCGTTTTTGCAGGTGTGGCATTTCTTATGGCAGCAGCCGTAATTTTATTGGTGCTTACAGTAAAGGAAAAGAAAATTGCGGCAGAAATTGAAAAAGAGGAAATCCAAGAAGAGAAGCTTGCAGGAGAGGCAATAGCTGAAAATACAAAAGAACTGCCGAAACCTGTGAAGAAGAGCCTCTATATGATTTTACTTTCGATTTTCTTTTGGTTTGCGGCTTATAATGCAGTTACTACAGCCTTTTCCAGATATGCGGTAAAAGTATGGGGACTGGAAGGCGGCGGATTTGCAGACTGCTTAATGGTCGCTACGGTGGCTGCAATTTTCAGTTATATTCCTATTGGAATGATTTCGGAAAATTCGGAAGAAAGAAATGTATACAGGGCGGTCTTTTGCTTTTGCTTATCAGCTATCTGTCCGCTGCATTTTTTCCGGTTTATCATCCGGCAATTAATATCGGATTTATCCTAATCGGTATTGGCTGGGCGTCTATCAGCGTCAATTCACTGCCTATGGTAGTGGAAATTTGTTCTCTGGGAGATGTGGGAAAATACACGGGAGTGTACTATACCTTTTCTATGGCAGCGCAGATTTTCACACCGATTTTTTCCGGATTTTTAATGCAGCATATTTCTTATCGTGTATTATTCCCGTATGCCTGTGTCTTCACAATTTTGGCAATGATTACCATGTGCATGGTAAACACGGAGACAGCAAGCCTCAGGCAAAGAAAAAGGTATGGGAACATTTTGATGTGGAGGATTAAGGTATGAAAATGAAAACAGCAGCAGCAATTACCGGTGTTTCTTATTTAGGACTTGTAATGCCGAGGATGTTTCAAAGACCAAAGCAGGGGAAAAAGATTTATTACGCTCACAGAGGCCTGCATTATAATGCAGGAAATGCCCCGGAAAACACTATGGCGGCTTTTGAAAGAGCAGTAAAAGCAGGATATGGGATTGAGCTGGATGTACAGCTTACAAAAGACGGACAGGTTGTGGTTACCCATGATTTTCATCTGCGGAGGAACTGTGGGATTGATAAAGAGGTGGATGAATGTACTTATGAGGAGCTTTGTCAGTATCCTGTATTTTTCTCAAAGGAGAGAATTCCGCTGTTTACAGATGTGCTGAAGCTGGTAGACGGAAAAGTGCCTTTGATTGTGGAATTAAAATATAAGGACGGAAGTAAAATCTGCGAAAAAGCAGATGAAATTTTGCAGAATTATGAAGGGGAATACTGTATTGAGTCCTTTCATCCGCAGGTTTTGCTCTGGTATAAGAAGAACAGACCTTGGATTTGCAGAGGACAGCTTTCTATGAATTATCAGAAGGAAGAAGGCTGGCATCATCCTCAATATTATATTATGCGGCATCTATTGCTGAATTTTTTGACAAAACCGGATTTCATTGCTTATGACTGGAAAGCAAGAAAAGGGATTTCTCTGTGGATATGCAGAAATCTTTTCCGATGTCCTGTCTATGCGTGGACAATTAAAAGCAAAGAACAGTTAAAAGCGGCAGAAAAATATTTTGATTATTTTATATTTGAAGGTTTCAGACCTTAGAAGGATTTGGAGAATTTATGGCAAAAAAAGTATATGCAGTAAAAAAA
>ENA-OQIC01000186-OQIC01000186.1-human-gut-metagenome-genome-assembly--contig:-NODE-186-length-28509-cov-2.314143_pt1 | contig 28509 bp, 40 predicted proteins | sample MGYA00242572_ERZ504736 | MGnify/ENA primary metagenome ERZ504736 (study PRJEB26092, sample SAMD00036201) | human gut metagenome | host: Homo sapiens | study: EMG produced TPA metagenomics assembly of...
GTCTGCGAATCCGATTGCACAGGTCTAAAAGCCTCAGCGTAGCCCGCTACGCCTGCGTTTTTATACCAGCACACTCGAATCCGCATCCTACGCGATTGGTATAGTTATTTACGAAACGCTGTACTAGTATTTTACACATTAAAGCAGCTTCCGCCGATAAATTCTCTTAAAATCGAATTATTCGGTACTGCCTCGCTTGGCACCGGAACAAAATATTCAAAGAACTTCAGCAGCCTCTTCGCCTCTGTATACTCCGGTTCGTCCTTGGCAATCCCAAACAAAAGCGGTTCCGCATATACTTTCAGGCATGCCAGTTCATAGATCAGCGCAGAATTAAACATCACATCTGCATCCTCCTGGAATGGAAAGATATTCTGTTCTTCACCTCTGCGCACAGACGGCCATCTTGCAATTGTCTCTTTCGCGGAAGTCCCTCTGGTGCGGGCATCTCTTACAATTCTGCGGATCAGACGACCATCTGTAGTAGGAATCCTGTTATGTTCATCAATATTCAGCTGAGTCAGAGCGCTGAGATAAATCTTAAATTTGCTCTCCTTTGGCAGCGCATAGCTGAGCCTGTCATTCAATCCATGAATTCCCTCGATCACCAGAATATCGTCTTTATCCAGCTGCAGAAAATCACCTTTATATTCTCTGGTTCCTGTTTTGAAATTGAAAACCGGCATCTCTACCCTTTTTCCTTCCAAAAGCTCAAGCATATCTTTATTAAACTGCTCCACATCAATCGCTTCCAGACACTCAAAATTCTTTTCCCCAAACTCATCTACAGGAGTCAGGTGCCTGTCAATGAAATAATTATCCACTGCGATCGGATGCGGTTTCATTCCATGGGCAGCCAGCTGAATAGACAGCCTGTGTGAAAATGTAGTCTTTCCGGAAGAAGACGGACCTGCGATCATAACAAACTTCTTGTTTCCGGCTGCGGCAATCTCAGATGCGATTTCCGAAATCTTTGCCTCCTGCATAGCTTCCTGGATCAGCAAAATATCCTGGATACCGCCTCTGGTAACCTTTTCATTCAGATCACCAACTGTCGCAATATCCAGTTTATCTCCCCATTCCTGAGATTCCTTCTGCACACGAAAAATCTTCTCCCTCGGTTTAAATTCAGGTATCCGGTCCGGTTCATTCTGAGTCGGAAGCTGCAGTACGAAACCACCCTCATACAAAAACAGATCAAACGTCTTAATATATCCCGTATGGTTCGCCATAAAACCGTAGAAATAATCCTCAAAACTTCCAATACTGTAAAGATTCACCGCAGAGCTTCTGCGGTAATTAAACAGCTTCTCTTTGTCATACATATGATGCTTATGAAAAAGTGCAACTGCCTCACTGGTGCTTACGCTTCGCTTTACAATGGGAAGATTCTCGTCCACGATCCTGTGCATCTGCGCCTTTACCTTATCAATAAATTCCTGATCCAGCGCCATAGGTCCTTTCATTGTAAAATAATAGCCGCTGCCTACAGAATAATGGATCATTACACTGTCTATATTTTCCTGCCCTGCCACATCATAAATTGCTTTCAGAAGAATCAGACTTGCACTTCTGCAATAAGTTTTGTGTCCGATCGGATCTTTGGATGTCACAAATTCAATCTCACAGTCTGCCTTGAGATGCTTATGCAGTTCTCTCAGCCTGCCATTTACGATCACCAGCATTACAGGTGCATCCGTACTTCCTTCGTATTCCTTTACAATCTCACTGTAAGGAATCTTCTCAGGATATTGTTTTGTTATTCCCTGTATCGTAACGTTATACATTTTCTGTCCCATAAATCCTGCCTCCATTTCTGCTATACCGACAAGTAAATACAGTTATCAGCTCCGCCGCCAACAGGCAGATCAGCCAATTTTCATTTATAATTTCATTATTATATGGTAAGAACCCGTATCACAGAATCGTGTACGGGCTCTTTACCTCTGCACAGGAGATTTTCAGTTCCGGAAATGCCTGTGTCAGTTCTTTTTTCATTGCATCCATAAAAATATATTCTGTTCCATAGTGTCCGGCGTCGATCAGCGCCAGTCCCTGCGCAACCGTATCAATTCCTGTATGGTGGTCGATATCACCGGTCACATACACATCCGCACCGGCCTTAATGACATCCTTGATCATGCTCTTGCCTGATCCTGTACATACAGCAGCACATTTTACCATGCTGTCCAGATTCCCATAAACCTTTACATCATTTAACTTCAGAGACTCTTTGACAAGCTGTGCATACTCTCTCAGCGTCATTTCCCGGGGAAGTTTCCCAACTCTGCCAAAGCCCTGTACTTCCCCTCTCTCTCTTCAGTTACGGAAAGGACTGTGGTATCATGCATCTTCGTATAGTCTGCACTCAGATCCGCCATACCCAGCACATCATAATTGGTATGCATCGCATAATAAACAATTCCTTTCTGTATCAGCGTAAGGATCTTTCTTCCTGTAAAGCTGTGATTATTGATCTTCTTAATTCCGGAAAGATCATGGGATGATGGGTAATGATCATATCTGCCCCATCCTCTATGGCCTCACCCAGTGTTTCCTCTGTCAGATCCAGAGCCAGAAACACATGGCTGATCTCATTTGTATCATCTCCTACGAGAAGTCCTACGTTATCCCAGTCCTCTGCTGCATCTGACGGGTACTTCTTCTCCAGCCAGGAGGTCAGTTCATATGCCTTCATATTCCTCTAAAGCAGCAATAACTGCCTGCTTTTCCTCCTCTATCTCGCCCGCACGCTTCTCTGCATTGGGCGCATTCTTTAATCTGTCAAGAATCTCATTGCGGATGCGAAGCTCTCTTTCCAGATACTCCCGCAGAACAGGATGCTTTCTTTCCAGAAGCATTCCTCCAAACCACTCATCTAAAGTATAAGGAGTATCTTCTGAAATATGCATCTTTTCTCCATGAATTACCTTCATCATAGGATAAAACTTGCCATCCTCCAGAACCATCTCCTCCTCTGTGATCTGCCAGCCGATTTTTCTGACAAATCTGCGAAAATGGGGGATATCTGACTGAGGCTGCAGGATCATTTCCCGAAAGCTCTCCCTGACCTCTGCCCCGTCAGTAAGAATCCTCTCCATGAGAGGGCCGCCCATTCCTGCGATCACAAGAGTGTCGCCCTCTCCCGGTTTCAAAGCCTCAAGTCCGTCTGAAAGCCGGGTTTCTATGTATGCGTCCAGTCCATACTGAGAAATATGTTCCTGCGCTCTGGACAACGGGCCTTTTCTTACATCCATGGCAATCGCACCCGGAATCTTTCCATCCAGATAAAGCGAAACCGGCAGGTATCCATGATCGCATCCCACATCCACAAGTCTGTTTCCCCTGGTCACCAGGCCTGCTATTGCAGATAAACGTAATGAAAGCTGCATAACAGGCTCCTTAGTCCAGATAATCCTTCAGTTTACGGCTGCGGCTCGGATGACGAAGCTTGCGGAGCGCCTTTGCCTCAATCTGACGGATACGTTCTCTTGTTACATTAAATTCCTTACCAACTTCCTCCAGAGTTCTGGCACGTCCATCGTCCAGGCCAAAACGCAGGCGCAATACTTTCTGCTCTCTGTCTGTCAATGTGCTCAGAACCTCTACCAGCTGCTCTTTCAGCAAAGTAAATGCTGCTGCATCTGCAGGTACAGGTACATTGTCATCCTGAATAAAGTCTCCAAGGTGGCTGTCCTCTTCCTCACCGATAGGTGTCTCCAGAGATACAGGCTCCTGGGATATCTTAAGGATCTCACGTACACGCTCTACAGACATATCCATCTCTTTTGCAATTTCTTCCGGCGTAGGTTCACGTCCAAGCTCCTGCAGTAACTGACGGGAAACGCGGATCAGTTTGTTAATAGTCTCAACCATATGCACCGGAATACGATGGTACGTGCCTGGTCTGCGATTGCTCTGGTGATCGCCTGACGGATCCACCATGTAGCATAGGTACTGAATTTATAACCCTTGCGGTAATCAAATTTCTCAACCGCTTTGATCAGACCTAAGTTACCTTCCTGGATCAGGTCAAGGAAAAGCATTCCACGTCCCACATATCTCTTTGCAATGCTGACAACAAGACGAAGGTTTGCTTCTGCCAGACGTTTCTTGGCAGCCTCATCCCCATTCTCCATTCTCTTTGCAAGTTCGATTTCCTCTTCTGCTGAAAGAAGCGGAACCTTACCAATTTCCTTCAGATACATACGTACCGGATCCTCGATGCTTACACCTTCAGGAACAGAAAGATCGATCTTGTCAAGCTCAATCTCTTCTTCATCCAGCTTATCAATGTCTGCATCGTCATCATCCAGGATCATATCATCTGCATTACTGTCTGTAATCCTAAGCACATCCACTCCACTGGCTTCCAGAAAGTCAAATACTTTCTCCATCTGTTCAACTCCCAGTGGCTGGTCCTTAAAGAAGTCATTGATTTCCTGGTATTCCAGTACATTCTTTTTCTTCTTGGCAAGCTCCAGAAGTTCTACCAGTTTTTCACTGAATTTACCCATATTCATTTCCATATGTGCTCTATACCTCCATATAGTGTTTATATTTTATCCTTATTCGAAAGAAATATGCAGCTGCTGCCGCTTTCTTCCAAGCTCTTCCAGTTCTTTCTTTGCTTTTACAAGTTCCTGCAGTCCCTGTATATCTGTGGGATCCCAGGTTCTGTTTCTCTCTTTCAGACTCTCATCCTTAATCCTGATCACAGCATCCGAGAAAGCCCGGTTCTGTTCCTCCGGAGTCTCCAGATGGATCGTTGCATTAAAAAGGGATGAAACCTCTCTCTGCTCTTCACTGTCAATGAAAGCATTCATCAGCTTGCAGGATTCACATCGCCATCCTGTGCTGCTGGTAAAGCATCTCTGCCACCTGCCTGTACAGAGGAACCACGAAATCTGAAGGCTGGATATATTTTTCCACTGTGTCAAATATGCCCGGATAAGTTACCAGCCAGGTAAGCATCAGCTTCTGTGCTTTCTCTGCTGCACTCTCCTTCTTCTTTTGCTGACCTGCTCCCACAGGTTTAGGCTGAATCCTCTGCTCTGCCGGAGTTCCCTTCATTGCAAGAGCTCCGACTCTCTTTTTCAGATTCTCCACACTGATCCCACTGCTTCTGTAATCCTTTACGATTGCTTCTATATAAAGATTTCTCTCCAGTTCATCGGAAAGCTCCAGAAGCATCTGCGCACACCGCTCAAAGAAACGGTTCTGTCCCTGGGGTTCCTCCATTGGAAATTCCCGCTCTGCCATATGTACGCGGAACATAAAGCTGTCCATAGCCTGCTCCAGACGTTTCTCAAACTCTTCTGCTCCAAGTGCCTTGATAAATTCATCCGGATCTTTATGCGGCTTAAGATTTACCACCCTCGAAGAAACACCTGCTTCCCTCAGGATCGGAATGGCACGAAGGGCAGCCCTCACGCCTGCATCATCACTGTCATACAGAAGCAATACCTCCTGAGTGTAACGCTTCAGCAGACTTGCATGTCCGGAAGTAAGTGCCGTTCCCAGCGATGCCACCGCATTGGTAAACCCTGCCTGATGCATGGATATCACATCCATATATCCTTCACACAGGATCAGATAATTTTTTCTCGTGGTTCTTGCAACATTCAGCCCGTACAAATTCCGGCTTTTATCAAAGATCGTAGTCTCCGGCGAGTTCAGGTACTTCGGCTTTCCGTCACCCATCACTCTGCCTCCAAATCCGATCACGCGGTTATTCACATCCATGATCGGGAAAATAACCCTGTTCCAGAACTTATCATACATTCCCCTGCGTTCATCCACATTGAACAGGCCGGAATCCCGCAGCAGTTCGTCACTGTAATTCTTTGACTTCAGATATTTGTACAAATCGTCACTGTACTTATCCGAATATCCCAGGCCAAACTTCCTGATCGTCTCCTCACTGAGTCCTCTGCCTGTCAGATATTCATGTGCCTGTCTGCCACTCTCACGACGCAGCTGATAATAGAAATATCCTGCTGCAAGCTTATTGATCTCCAGAAGGGCAGCCCGACGTTCTGCTTTCTTCTTTGCTTCTCCGGAATATTCAATCTTCGGAAGCTGCACCCCTGCCCTGTCTGCCAGATGCTTCAGTGCCTCCCCAAAGGTATAATTCTCATATTCCATCACAAAATTAAATACATTCCCGCCTGCTCCGCATCCGAAGCAGTAATACATCTGCTTCGCCGGTGTTACCGAAAAAGAGGGAGTTTTCTCATTATGAAACGGACAAAGTCCAAAATAGGTACTTCCTCTTTTGTTCAGCTTCACATACTGGGATACAACATCTACAATATCATTCTTCATCCTGACTTCTTCAATGATATCGTCTGAATAACGCATGCTTCGTCCTCCTTCTTGATCGATTAATAGACTTCCCATGCTTTTGGTATGTAAATCTCCCGGAATTTCCTTATAGAATACTGGTCTGTCATTCCTGAGAGATAGTCACATACTGCCTGTTCCTTCTTCTCTCCACGCACGATCAGCTCCCTGTATTCTTTTGACATTGCTTCCGGGTGTTCGACATAATATTCATATAACTCCGTCAGCATCTTCACTACCTTTTCCTCTTCCTTATGGGCTGCCGGATTCTCATATACATTCTGAAACATGAGAGCCCGCAGATCCATCATTGCCTCGTAGATCTCTGCTGACATCTTTATGGTATCCTGCTCAAGACTGTTCTCTATCACATCATGAACAAATGTATTGAGCCGCTCTCTGGTTGTATAACCGAGCAGCATCCGAAGCGTGACCGGAATATCATCCTCAGAAATAATCCCCGCCCGCTGTGCATCATCCATATCATGATGAATATAGGCGATCTTGTCCGAAAGTCTTACTACCTTTCCTTCGAGAGTAGACGGATTCCCACTGGTTCTGTGATTCAGGATACCATCCCGGACCTCCCATGTGAGATTCAACCCTTCGCCGTTCTTCTCCAGTACCTGTGCAACCCTGACGCTCTGTTTATAGTGGGCAAAGCATCCGGATTCACTGCATCAAGAGCCCTCTCACCTGCATGTCCAAAGGGCGTATGTCCCAGGTCATGTCCAAGTGCGATCGCTTCTACAAGATCTTCATTCAGTCTCAGTGCCTTCGCTATTGTTCTGGCAATCTGTGATACCTCAAGAGTATGTGTCAGTCTGGTCCTGTAATGATCACCCTGGGGTGCCACAAAAACCTGTGTCTTATCCTTCATCCTGCGAAAAGCTTTACTATGAAGGATCCTGTCCCTGTCTCTCTGATAGACAGTCCGTACATCGCATTCTTCCTCCTGCCGCTCTCTGCCTCTGGAACAAAGACTCAAAGCAGCATAAGGACTGAGCATCTTTTGTTCACGCTGTTCCATGCTTTCTCTGATATTCATAAGCGATACCTCCACAAGCTGACAAAATACCTCTTATTAATTATATTCTACATAAAATTTCAAATTCCTCTTTTTTTCAAAAAAAATTGAAATTTTTTTATATTTTTTTCAAAAAGGTGTTGACATTAGCTTTTACATTTGATATAGTATCACTTGTCGCGAGGGAGAGCAAAAGAATCCCAAAGAAATGCGATATGCGGAAGTGTCGGAACTGGCAGACGAGCAAGACTAAGGATCTTGTGAGCATTGCGCTCGTGTGGGTTCAAGTCCCATCTTCCGCATAAGAAACGGTTTGAATGCTATTATATGTGCATTTAAACCGTTTTTTTGTGTCATCATAATAACCTGAGCTGCAGTGTTTCGCTGATACGATAAGTGTTTCAGTAGGAGCTTCTTTTTTGTACTGTGGGAAATTACTTATAGTATATTCATAAAAAATTCATATCTTTTTGTTAAAATAATGTGTAGATTGTTACGATATAATTTGTTTGAATACAAGCGATATTGAACCTGAATGGTAACTGTTTGGCAGATTGCTGTTTTGTATGACGCTGGGCAGTTATCCTGAATGGAGTGCGGCAGGAGAATCAGGTATGAAAAAAACAAAATGGACACACAGGAATATCAGTTTATAAAAGAAACGGTAAAAAAACAGCCAAAAGAGAATGGCAGTCTGTTGCGCAGGCTGCTTATGATAGCAGGATGTGGCGTTTTGTTTGGAGGCTGCGCAGCTGTAACCTTTGCCAGTGTGTTTCCGGTTATGGCGGACAGAGAAGAGAATACACAGCAGAAAATCGAACTGACAGGATCGGATGTAGCGGAGACGATATCTGAAGAACAGGCAACAGAGAGGGAATCTGTCGCTTCAGTTTCTGAACAAGAGGAGAAGAGTCTTCTGGCAATGCGTCAGGAGATGTATAGGGAAGTGCTGAAGGTTTCTCAAAAATCCCGAAAATCTCTTGTAAACGTGAGAGGAATTTCAAAGGATGAGGATTTGCTGAATAATTCTTATTTGCAGCAGGAAGATACGGAAGGTCTTGTCTTTCTTGAAACAGAGACGCAGTTTTATATCCTGACCTATGAGGAAGAACTGGAAAATCTGCAGGAACTGCAGGTGACTTTTGCAGATGGTTCGACAGTGCAGGGAGAGATATGCAGGGGAGATGCAGATTCCGGATTTGCAGTTGCAACTGTGAGAAAAAATCTTCTCAATGACAGTACAAGAGAAGGTATTGTGGTATCTGATCTGACAGACACAAAGAAACTGGGACAGAGCGATATAGTAATTGCTATCGGAAGTCCTGCCGGTGACAGTGATGCGGTGGTTTATGGAATGATCACTTCTGTTTCTGAAAAACTATCGGTAGCGGATACGGAGTATAATGTGTTGGCTACAGATGTGCAGGGGAATGAAGATGGAAGTGGTGTGCTGCTTGATTCTGACGGAAATGTGGCAGGTATGATACTGAAGAAGAATGAAAACGATGGAGATAATATTCATGCAGTTTCCATTTCGCAGATTCTTCCGTTGGTAGAACATCTGGCTAACAAAGAGACAATCAGATATACAGGTATTTATGGAACAGAGATAACTCAGGCACAATGTAGAAAACTGGGAATTGATCAGGGACTTTACGTGGAGCGTACACAAGAAGAATCTCCTGCGATGAAGGCAGGGATACAGTGTGGAGATATTATAAGTAAGATTGATGGAACTCCCACAGAGAGTATGCATCTTACTATACATATCTTCAGACAAAAAAGCAGGGAGAAAATCTTACCATAACGGTTCTTCGCAAAAATTCCGATGGTGAGTATGCGGAGAAAGATTATAAGGTAACAGTTGGAGAGAGATAGTGACAGGCGGAGAATCCTACAAGCGGGATTCTTTCTTGTGGAATTGTTATAATACTAAAAATAAAGGATAGAGAGGCAGGCTTTATGCGTTTTTTAAATGAGTTACATGAGGGAGACAGAATTAATGGGATTTATCTGTGCAAGCAGAAACAGTCTGCGGTAACGAAGAATGGAAAACCCTATGAGAATATTATCCTACAGGATAAAACCGGAATCATGGATGGCAAGATCTGGGATCCGAATTCTCTTGGAATTGATGATTTTGATGCACTGGATTATATAGATGTTGTGGGAGATGTGACCAGCTTTGCAGGGGCTATGCAGCTGAATATCAAGCGTGTGCGCAAGGCTGCTGAAGATGAGTACAACCCGGCAGATTATCTTCCTGTAAGTGAGAACAGCACAGATGATATGTACAGCCAGCTGAGAGCATTTATTGACAGTGTGGAGAATACTTATCTGTCTGCACTTCTGAAGAAATTATTTGTGGAAGATGAAGCTTTTGTGAAAGCGTTTGAAGGACATTCTGCAGCGAAGACAGTACATCACGGATTTATCGGCGGTCTGATGGAGCATACTCTGGGAGTGACCAGACTCTGCGATTATATGTCAAAGGCATACCCCGTCATCAACAGGGATTTACTGATTACAGCATCACTTCTTCATGATATCGGAAAGACAAAAGAATTATCTGCATTTCCGTTAAATGATTATACAGATGAAGGCCAGCTTCTGGGACATATTTATATGGGAGCACAGATGATCAATGATCTTGCACATCAGATACCGGAATTTCCGGAGGTGCTTAAGAATGAACTGATCCACTGTATTCTGTCACATCACGGAGAGCTTGAATATGGTTCCCCGAAAAAACCTGCACTGGTGGAGGCCGTAGCCCTCAATCTTGCAGATAATACAGATGCAAGAATGGAAACCATCACAGAGATTTTTGCAGCAAACAAGAGTAAAAAAGAGTGGCTTGGATATAATAAATTGTTTGAATCCAACTTAAGAAGAACAGATGAGGTGTAATCTTTATGGAATTTCGTAAGAACGATCTTGTTACGTTAGAGATAGAAGATTGCGGAATTGACGGTGAAGGTATCGGAAAAGCCGATGGCTTCACCGTTTTTGTCAAGGACGCAGTAATCGGAGATACAGTAACAGCCAAAATTATCAAGGCAAAGAAAAATTATGGTTACGGCCGTCTTATGGAGGTGCTGAAGCCATCTCCGTACAGAGTTGAGCCAAGTGCGAATTTGCCCGTCAGTGTGGCGGATGCCAGCTTCAGGCACTTTCCTATGACCAACAGCTTGTATTTAAGACAAATAAGGTGAAGGGACATCTGGAACGTATCGGCGGCTTTACAGATATCCCCATGGAGCCGATCATTGGCATGGATGAACTTTTTCATTACAGAAATAAGGCACAGTTTCCTGTAGGCAGAAATAAAGAGGGAAAAATCGTTACAGGTTTCTATGCGGGAAGAACCCACAATATTATCGAAAACCGTGACTGTGCACTTGGTGTAGCTGAGAATAAAGAAGTTCTGGACCGTGTAATCGCACATATGGAGAAATACGGGATTGAACCATATAATGAAGCAACAGGCAAAGGCTGGTGCGCCATGTCCTGATCCGTTACGGATATTTCACAAAAGAAGTGATGGTCTGTCTGATTCTGAACGGAAACAAGCTCCCGAAAGAGGAGCAACTTGTAAAATCTCTGTGTGAAATTCCGGGAATGACAAGCATTACCATCAATGTAAATAAGAAGCGCAGCAATGTGATTCTTGGCGAAGAGATCTGTCTGCTCTGGGGCCAGGAATATATCACAGACAGGATCGGAGATATTTCCTATCAGATTTCTCCTCTGTCTTTCTATCAGGTAAATCCTATGCAGACTCAGAAGCTTTATGCAAAGGCATTGGAATACGCAGATCTTCACGGCGAGGAAACAGTATGGGATCTCTACTGTGGAATCGGAACAATCTCCCTGTTTCTGGCACAGAAAGCAAAATTTGTCCGCGGTGTGGAAATTGTTCCGGCAGCTATAGAGAATGCGAAAGAAAATGCGAAACTTAATGGCCTGGAGAATACAGAGTTCTTTGTGGGAAAGGCGGAAGAAGTGCTGCCAAGAGAGTATAAGAAAAATGGTGTTTATGCAGATGTTATCGTTGTAGACCCGCCAAGAAAAGGCTGTGATGAAACTCTGCTGGAGACCATGGTCGAGATGAACCCGGAGAGGATTGTGTATGTAAGTTGCGACAGTGCGACGTTGGCAAGGGATCTGAAGTATCTGTGTGAGAGAGGATATGAGCTTAGAAAGGTATGCCCGGTTGATCAATTTGGGATGACGGTTCATGTGGAGACTGTGGTGGGACTACAAAGGAAAGATACCTAGAAATCCTTGAATTTACGCACTTTGTAGAGTTTTTCAGTTTCAACAAAATCGGTGAAAATCACAAGGAAAAGATACTTGTGCAGAGAGTAACCGTAGTTGTTGCCTTAGACCTCGGTACGGGGAACACAAAGAATCTTGAATATGAAAATGAATAGAGAGCTATCAGATCATTGATAGATTATAGGGATACTTGTTAAAAGCGGGTGTCCCTATTTTTATGGGGCATTCCAGAAATGGAGTGTCTTTTTATACCAAATAATTAAAATTCAGGAGGAAAATGAAAATAGACAAACACAGACGTTAAGAGCAGAGAATAGCAATTCTCGCACAATTACTTTCAAGAGCAAGGAACACGAAAAATTTTATATGGAATATCTGAAAAATGCAGATATCAGGATGTTTATCATCAGGCTCTGGTTTATTGCCTGGGTATCGACAGAGACACAAGAGAAAATGTGAATAAAATCTATAATTTTAAAACTGGATGTGTAAAAACGGAATCCCTGCAGGAAGGTTGGCAGACTAGTGGAAGTTTACGGATCGTCCGCATGGCATTTAATCTTTACTGCAATGGGACACCAAGTGTCGGAGATTATGAAGCAGAGGAAGATCAGTTAAAAGAGTGTCAGTATTATACCGTAGAAGATCTGTTTTGCTGCGGATATGCCCGGTATTTTTGGGAAGCCATTAAAATCCGTTATCCAGAGTATTGTTTTTACAAAGACTGGGAGGATATGTATGCTGAAAATTAGATTACAGGGTACTTTAAAGGATATTCAATGGTTCCGTCGTATTTTGGAAAAGCATAAAGAATTGGATGTTCTGGAAGTATCGGATGCTTATGCGAACAAAGGAACAAGCAAATATTTTCGTGTTTATGTTGAAGTAGAAGAAAAAGAGTAAATCGGAGGAAAGTATATGTGTAAAGTAATTGCTATTGCAAATCAGAAAGGCGGAGTAGCCAAAACAACGACAACAATCAATCTGGGAGCCGGACTGGTGAAGTCAGGGAAAAAAGTAGTCCTGGTAGATGCTGATCCACAGGGACACTTGACAATGGGATTGGGATTCCCTAAAAATCTCAAGGTAACATTAAAAAGCATGATGGAGAACATTATCATGGGACTGGAATTTGATCCGAAAGAAGCAATTCTGCACCATGAAGAAGGTGTTGACCTAATTCCGTCCAATAAATTGCTTGCCGGAATGGATATGTCTTTATTTACAGTAGAGGACAGAGAAAAGGTGCTGAAAGAGTATCTGGAACTGCTGAAGGATGAGTATGATTATATTCTGATTGACTGTATGCCATCCCTGGGAATGCTGACGCTCAATGCTTTGAGTGCAGCGGACAGTGTTCTGATTCCAGTGCAGCCACAATATTATGCGGCAGATGGACTCATGGAATTACTGAAAGTAATTAAGGGAATCCATCAGAGGTTCAATCCGGATTTACAGATAGAAGGCATTTTATTCACAATGGATAATTGCCGTTACAATAATGCAAAGAGAAACAAACAGGCAATCAAAACTACATACGGAAGTGACATTAGGATTTTTGAGCAGACGATTCCGAGAACAGAAAGCCTTGCAGAAACAGCATCGGAGGGTGTAAGTATCTTTGCCTATGATGGAAAAAGCAAGGGGGCAGACAGCTATCTGGAACTGGTTCAGGAGGTGTTGAAACATGCGTAGACCGAAAAAAGATATTCAGCTTACCTCTTATGATGAATTACTGGGATTAGAGGAAACACCGGAAAAGAGTATGAACCAGGTTGTGGAAATAGATCTGGCAAAGCTCTATCCCTTTAAAAATCATCCGTTTCATGTAAATGATGATGAAAAAATGGCAGAAACCGTAGAGAGCATTAAACATACGGTGTTTTGACTCCTGCGCTGGTAAGACCTCGACCAGATGGCGGATATGAGATGATTTCCGGGCATAGAAGAAAAAGAGGCTGTGAACTGTGTGGAAAGACTACATTGCCAGCTCTTGTCCGAAATTATACGGATGATGAAGCGGTCATTATTATGGTCGATTCCAACATTCAGCGTGAAAATCTACTGCCAAGTGAGAAAGCTCATGCCTATAAGATGAAATATGATGCAATGAAGCATCAGGGAAGTAAAGGTGAGAAATATACAGCAGATATGGTTGGGGAAGCTGCCGGGGACAGTGGGAGAACCGTACAGAGGTATATCCGTCTGGCGGCATTATCAGATGCTTTGCTGGAATATGTGGACAATAATAAAATTCCTATGATTGTGGGAGAAAAGCTGTCTTATCTGAAGCCAGAGGAACAGGGGTGGCTTCTGGAAGTGATTACCAACAGCAGCATTTTTCCGACAAAACAACAGGCAGAACAGTTAAAAGAATGCAGTGCAAATGGAAAATTAAACCAGAGTTATATCTATGCTGTTTTATTAAAAAAGGAAAGCAGTAAGATCAATGTGACGATTCCGGCAAAGAAAATTGGAAATTATTTTCCGGAGACATATTCTAAAGAACAGATAGAAGAAGTCATTTTTATGCTTTTGGATAAATGGAAAGAAAACAAAGAAGGAGTAGCAGATGCAGAAGATACAGTTTGATTATTTTACGGGGATGGAAGCGGAACAATACAGCTTTTATCGTGTCCCTAAAGTGCTGTTTACCGAACCATGCTTTAAAACTCTTTCTTGTGAAGCAAAGGTATTATACGGTCTGATGCTAGATCGTATGAGCCTGAGCATTAAGAACAGATGGCTGGATTCAGAGGATAGAGTATACATTATTTTCACTGTGGAAGAAATTGCAGAGTTGATGAACTGCGGAACTCAAAAGGCAGTGAAACTGGTAAAAGAGCTGGACAGCAGTAATGGGATTGGATTGATAGAGAAGAAACGTCTGGGACTGGGAAAACCGAATGTTATTTATGTGAAAAATTTTATGATCAGAGAGGTTCCAGATCAAAAGCCGACAGGTAATTGTGCAGATCTGCAATCTGAGCAGGAAGATCATAAAAAAATTGCAGATTTGCAATCGAAACAGAAAAGACATGAGGAATGTGCAGATTTGCAACAAGAAGCAGAAAACAAGGGGAAAACAGGCATTTCTCTGAATTGTGAAAATCATCATTCAGGAGTAGTGAAAACCACAATTCAGGATTATGGGGAATCACAATTCCAGAATAGTGAAAATCACAATTCAAGAATGGTGGAAACCACAAATCCAGAATTTCCAGAATCACAATTCCAAAATAGTGAAAATCATCATTACAGAATAGTGGAAATCACAAATCCAGAATACCCGAAATCACAATCTAATAATACTGATATTAACAAGACTGATATTAGTGAAACTGAGATAAATCAATCTTATCCAATCATATCAGGTAATCCCCAAAAGAAAAAAGATGTGATGGAGAAGATGAGAGCATATCGTGAGGTGATTCATGAAACATAGATTATCAATATCATGCCAAGGAAGATGTAGATGAACTGGTGGAGTTGATGATCGAAGTTATGATGATGCCGGAGGACAGTATGATTCGCATTGCGGGAGTAGAAAAACCAGTTGCTTTGGTAAAAAACAGGTTTATGAAATTGAACTATTCGCATATCGAATATGTGCTGTTCTGTCTGAATCGGAATACGACCAAGATTGGGAATATTAAAGCGTATCTTCTGACCGCCCTGTATAATGCCCCGGCAACGATAAACAGTTATTATCAGGCAGAAGTTAATCACGATATGTATGGAGGATAAAGGAACATGAAGAAGATGATTAAAAAAGTGATAGCACCAGTGCTGGTGATTACAGTATTGTTTGCGGTATTAAGACGTTTTGTATCCAGGATGGGAAGTGCAATTATTTCTTGCTGTTACTTCTGATGGGGATACGTTTGGAATCGGAAAAATGTGTGTCTGGATGGTTCCAAAAGGTTTTGACCTCGGAGGAACGCTGGCAGTCTGGACAATGAATCTTATGATCGGAGGATTGATCGGAAGCATCGTTCTTCTGGCAATGATTGGACAGGCGATCATTTATCTCTGCGTTTTTCTGATTACAGTTCTTACAGGGATACATAAAATACCGAGAATAAAATGAAATAGATTTTTTGAAAAGCAGCTAAGACAAAAATTAGCTGCTTTTTTTCGGGGAACTTTGCGACACAATGGCGTAAAGTTGGGACAAATTGCAGGAAAGGAGACACCGTATTGAGCAATCGTGCAATTTCCACAGAACTTATTGAATTGGGAGAACGGATCAGAAAACGCAGGCAGGAAATGAAGTTGTCACAGGAATCTTTTGCGGAAAAAGCAGGTATCAGTGTCAATACGGTCAGCAGGATAGAAGGCGGACAAACGGCAATGTCTGTTGAGATTTTCAGGAAGATGATTGAAATATTGGAAACGGATGCCAATCTCTTGCTGGGGAAAGAGGGAGGCGGTACAGAGAATCTGGAATCAATTCAGGAAGTGCTTTACCGTATTCAGAAGATGGAATGGAAAGAGCAGAAAATTATCATGCAGACCATAGATTCTCTGATAGACAGTTTAAATGAATACAGGTGAATTTCACCATATATGGGGTGACAAAATAAAAAAACTCCCCATATATGCTAAGGATAATAGAATCTTGTGTTGTTAAAATGGAAAACAGAGAGATAAAGAAGGGAGATAGGATTGATGACAAGAGAAGAAAATTTGCTTTATCGGAAACAGTGTCCCTATGATGCAATGGGAGACTATTCTGTTTTGATGGAAAATGAAAAGAACATAAAAGCAGAAAGAAATGCCAAGAAGTCTGATGCTGGCATCAGACAGAAAATAAAGTAGAGAATATTGTAACTATTAGAAAGGGCAGTAAAGAAGTTTCAGGCTCTCGTTTAAAAAAACGGGTGTACCGGAAGCTGTTTTTTACTGTCCTTTTTGTCAGTTGAACAGTAAGAATCCTATCCTTTCTGCTGATGGCACCTGTTGCCAGCAGGCAGAAAGGTGGTAATTATGCTTACATTGCAGGAATTGAAACAGGTTGTAAGTAACAGGGAAGAAAGAAGAAAGGTTCCGTCCGCTAAATATTTAAGAGAAAATGAGGTAGCAGTTGCGAAGCAAAGGTTGATGGATTGTGCGGAAATTATCGCATATCAGACCGGATATGTTCTCTATTGTGTGGGGGACTATGCAACGGTTTTTCCATTATTTACCTGTCGAGATTATGTATATGAAGCAGAAAGAAAAATAGCAGTTGTTGAGGAGAATTTTTTCGATGATCAACCTGGTATGTAAGGCTGATATTAGAAGGCGAAGACCGGCTGTGGAGAAACAGGGAAACACGAGAACATAATAATTGTGTTTCATATAGCTGTATTTCTGAAGAATGGTGCGAGTTGGCAGATAAAGGACAATGTCTGCTTGAAAAAATCATTGCAGAGGAAACAGTCAGAGAGCTGATGGATTTGCTGACAGAGCGACAGAGACAGATGATCCAGCGTATTTATTTCAGCAGAAAACACAAAAAGAAGTTTCGCATGAACTGGGTATTACAGTTCCGGCAGTATCAAAGTGTATTTCACAGGCAATGCAGAAAATGCGGAATAATTCGGATAACTCTGCCAGAGCATTGGAAAAAGGAGACTGGAAGTATGCCTGGTAAAAAGCCAAAAGAAAGACAACGCTATATGCTGCGTATAAATGACACGCTTGTGGAAGTTACCAGGGAAGTATATTTGGCCTGGTATCAGGCTGGAAGAAAAGAGCGATACCAGGTTGAAAAAATGCAGAGGCATGGGGTATGCAGCATGGAGGAATTACAGGAAAAAGGCTATGACTGCTCTTTTTCGGTAGTATCACCGGAAGAAATCGTTATCAGACTGTCAGAAATACAGGAACTGGAAGAAGCTCTGGGATATTTGACTAAAGAGGATGCAGAACTGATAACACTATTGTTTTTTGAAGAATTTACAGTAAAAGAAACGGCACAGTATTTTGGGTGCTGTCCAAAGACGATTAGAAACCGGAGGAAGAAAGTATTGGAGAAGTTAAAAGAACAACTGGAAAACACATAAAACAATGTTGGAATAAAAATTTCTAAAAAATTTTTCAAACAGGTTAATTTTTGCCCTTTCACACATGCGGTTAGTGAAGGGGCAATGTCTATTTTCAATTCGAGATAATAATACCCCTTAAAAATTGAACCTTGACAATTTCATACCAGCAGCGAGAGGATACCCGGAACTTTTCAGCTACGCATTCTTGCGGCGGGAATCCGGTGAAAACGTGAAGGGATACAGATGGGAGGCACCCCTTGCAGGAACGATTACGAATTACCTCTTGCGGCTTAATGCTTGATCCTGAACTTTACCTGAGTGTCATTCCTGTTTTACAGGATGACAGCAGATACCATGTGGCGGTGTTTCAAAAAAGGCACTGCCATATGAATGTGCTGTTATCAGAGTTATTTCTGTATCAGTAATAAGATGTGGGAGGTGGTTCCAATGATTGAATAATGCAGGTGTGAGCCTGCATGAAAACAGAGCAGATAATAGAAGAAAGAGAGGATTCAGTCAAAATGAAAATGAGATTCAAAAGATTCTTGTCCGGATTTATGGCAGTCGCAACACTGGCCTCTGTCATTATTCAGCCAGTAGCAGTTTCGGCTTCTGAATTAGAACCGGAAGAAATACCATTGAACAGCAGTATGCAGAATTAAAAGACGTTCAAGATTCCCTTGATCCGGATGAAATCGTAAAGGCAAATGATATTGAACTTTCTTACGGGCAGGAATTTGATGTAGAAGTTGATCTGTCGGGAATCGAAGGTGTAGATGAAAGCAAAATCAAGATTTTATTCCATGAAGCAAAGAACGAAACTGGTACAGATTTTGACACACATACACCGGATACTTACAAAGCTGTCTATGTAGTAAAAACAGTCAGCGGTCATCCTGCTTATAGAATCAGCAGAAACATTACAGTGAAAGAACCGGAAACAGAAGTGCAGTCAGAGCGTGCTTCGGAAAGTACAGTGAATGTTGACGATGATACTGGAGATACGGAGCAGAGCGAGGAGGATTCGGAGTCGCACCGGGAAACACAAAATTCTGAAAGTACAGCAGATTTGGAATCTGAATTAACTGTTTCAGAAGCACTGGAGCAGGCAGAGAGTAATGGAATTAATCTGTATGCAATGAATGAAGGCGAAACAGTAACCTTTATGGTTGCGGCAGGCAATGCCAGAAGTTCACAGCAGGTTTCTGTGACCAGAGGGCAGAATACCGATATGCAGATTATGGATATGGAACATATCTTACTTATCAGTACACTGTAAAATTCGGTAATATATCTGCCACAGCATACTGTGTGCAGCCATCCAAACCAGGGCCAGGAAGTGGAACCTATACGATCAATAAAGTTGGTGATGGGAAAGCACTTGCAAAAGTGTGCTATTACGGTACAAAGGCTTCTGGTGATGATGGTTTTTTTACAGAAGAAAACGGATATGGCAATTTAAGTACAGGAGCCAGATTTATCTTGGTACATCTGGCAGCATCTTATGCAAATGGAAGTGGGGATGCTTTTTCAGGTGCAAACAGTACAGCACAGAATCTGGCAATGAAACTCTATAATTACTGTATTTCACAGCCGGAAATTCCAGATGTGGCAATGTCCTTTTCGGATGCAGATGTAAAAGCCTATGTGGATGGCAACAGTCAGAGAACAAAGGATATTACATTTAATGCGGATGCGTTACAGACCATTACCATGAAACTTCCGGCAGGTGTACAGCTTCATAACCTGACAACAGGTAAAACAAGTAAAGCCGGAGAAAGTGTGGAAATTTGTGGTGGTACAAAGTTTTATCTGTCTGCACCATTAACACAGGTGAGTGATGTGGCAGGAAGCTGGTCTGCAACCATGAAAGGAAGCATTACCAAAGATTATTCAGCTTATAAGATTTCAACAGGTTCCGGAAACCAGGATCTGGCTCTGGTATTTGGTGAAGGCGTTGATGATGAGAAATATGTAGATTTCAAAGTATCCTGGGTACAGCAGGCAAGTGTTAAGGTGATCAAGAAAGATGCCAAGTCAGACGCAAAGCTGTCTGGTGCTGTGTTTGGATTATACAGTGATGCAGAATGCACAAAACTGATCACACAGTTACCTGCGACGGATGAAAACGGTGAAGCGTCCGTACAGATCACTAAGACACAGGATACTGTATATCTGAAAGAGATTACAGCTCCAAGCGGATATCGTATCAATGCAACAGCTTACAATGTGAAATTGGAAGTCAGCAAGACTACAACCGTTACCGTTCCAGATGAAGAACAGATGGGACAGCTTACCGTTTATAAAGAAGGTGAGGTTCTGGTTGGTGCAGATGTAACAGAAAATGGAACAACATTTAAGTATGAGAAACGCAGACAGAGAGGTGCTGTTTATGATGTGTATGCTGGAGCAGATATTAAAACTGCTTATGGTACAAAAGTTTACAGCAAGGGTGATCTAGTAAAAGAGAATCTGACAACAGATACAAACGGAGCTACCGTTCTTAAAAATCTGTATCTTGGTACATATATCGTAAAAGAGAAACAGGCTCCGACAGGATTCTATAATGCCGGAGAGGAAAAGACAGTAACATTATCCTATGCAGGACAGAATGTGGATGTTGTTTTCACTGAGACAACCTTTACTAATGACAGACAGAAAGTAGAAGTAATGGTAACAAAACAGGATGAAGATACAGAAAATCCTCTGGCTGGAGGAATCTTTGGACTTTATGCTGCAAGTGACATTACCAACGTGGATGGAACCGTCATTGTAAAGAAAGAGACACTGAATCCAGAAAGCGACAACAGGAGCAGACGGAACAGCGAAGTTTACAGCAGACCTGTCGCTTGGATTTTCTTATGATGTGAAAGAAGTGCAGGCACCGGAAGGGTATGTGAGAAACACAGATGATGTTTATACGTTTGCTTTCTCTTATACGAATGATAAAGAAGCAAAACAGACATTCAAGCATACATTCAAAAATGAACGTGTGACAGCTAAGATTTCTCTGCAGAAGCAGGATAAAGAAACCAAAAAGGCAGTTCCACAGGGCGATGCCACTCTGGAAAAAGCAGTATATGGACTGTATGCTCGTGAGGATATTGTGCATCCGGATGGTGTTACTGGCGTGATCTATAAAGCAGGAGAACAGGTTGCCACTCTTACGACAGATGAGAATGGACAGGCTTCTGTGGATGGATTATATCTTGGTAATTACTATGTGAAAGAGATTACTCCTCCAACTGGTTATCTGGCAGATGAAGAAGAACGTGATCTGGTCTGCAATTACGAAGGAGATCTTGTAGCAGAAGTAAAACGTGACTGTCTGTCTCTGGAGCAGGTAATGAAACAGCCATTCCAGATTATCAAGGCGGCAAATAACGGAAAGACCGATGCCGACTTACTGAAAGGGGCAGGATTTACCGCTTATCTGGTATCTTCCCTGAAAGTAAAAGAGGATGGAAGCTATGATTTTGATTCTGCAAAACCGGTAGTGATCGGGGAAAACGGAGCAACAGAAATCTTTACAGATGAAAAGGTTATGCCTGCAGTATTGCGATTCCTTATGGAACTTATATTGTGCGTGAAACCACGACACCTCATAATTACACTCCGGTAGATGATTTTACAGTGCGTATCACTGAGAACAACCCGAACCAGCCACAGACATGGAGAGTGCTTCTGGATGACGAGTTTGAAGCGAAACTGAAAATCATCAAACAGGATGATGAGACGAAAAAGGCAGTGCTTCAGAAGAATACAGAGTTCAAGATTTTCAACATGGACACTGAGAAATATGTGGAGCAGGTAACAACTTATCCGACTACGGTAAAACATAAATCCTATTTTACAGATGAGCAGGGATATTTGATTCTTCCGCAGAATCTTAAAATCGGACATTATCGCATTGAGGAAGTAAATGCACCTTATGGATATACTTTGAATGAAAATTACTATGAGGTAACAGTAGATTCCAATACTGCATACCAGATGGATGGAACTTCCGGGGATGTGATCATTGAAGCAGTTTATGAGAACCATCCTGTTAAGGGTGAACTGACTATCGTGAAAAAGGGCGAAGTTCTGGACGGATTCAAGGATGATTTTACATATCAGACAGAAAATCTGGAAGGGGCAGAGTTTGAGATTTACGCTGCCGAGGACATCTATACTGCAGATTTCCAGAAAGATGATAATGGAACCGTATTCTGGAATATGCTGCTGGAATACTGGTAAAAACGGTTACAACGGATAAAGATGGGAAAGCGGTCCTGAAAAATCTGCCGCTTGGAAGTTATAAGATTGTTGAAAAGACAGCACCGGATGGCTTTGCTTTAAACAGTGAAGCACAGATCATTACTTTTTCTTACAAAGATCAGGAAACACCAGTCATTGAACAGACAGCTATCTTTGAAAATGACCGTCAGAAAGTAGAAATTTCTGTGGTAAAACAGGATGCTGATACAGAAGCAGTCGTTGCAGGAGCAGAGTTTGGACTTTATGCAAAGAATGATATGAAAGCTCATGGAGCTGTAATTGTAAAGCAGACACACTGCTTGGAAAAGCTGTTCCGGAGAAGATGGAAAGGCTGTATTTACACAGAATCTTCCATTTGGTGAATATTATATCAAAGAACTTGCAGCACCAGATGGTTATGTATCTTCTGATGAAGTTCTGGAAGTAAAAGCAGAATATCAGGGACAGGATGTTAAGGTAGTACAGTTATCTTCTGTATTTAAGAACCAGCCTACAAAGGTTGTAGTTTCCAAGTCTGATTTAACTACTGGCGTGGAATTGTCAGGTGCGACACTTACTGTTCTGGACAAAGATGGAAATGTAGTTGATACATGGAAATCTGTAAAAGGCGAGCAGCATCTGATTGAACGACTTACTGTAGGGGAAACCTATATTCTCAGGGAAGAGATGGCTCCTTATGGATACCTCAAGGCAGAAGAGATTACCTTTACGATTGAAGATACCGGGGAAATCCAGAAAGTTGAAATGAAAGATGATGTGCCGACAGGAACGATTATCATCAATAAACAGGGAGAATTTCTGGATAAAGTAACTGCACTGGATTCCGTTGGAGGATGGATCAGCCATTTATTCCAGTATGTAACAGGCAGCCTGAAAGATGTTACTTTTGAAGTATTTGCTTTAGAGGACGTGAAATCTGCTGACGGAGAAGGTGAAGATTATTATAAAAAAGACGAGCTGGTGGCAACCATTACAACGGACGATACTGGTATTGCAAAGGTATCGGGACTTCCGCTGGGTAAATACTATGTAAAAGAAAAAGCTACAGTGGACGGTTTTGTACTGGATGATGAAGCGAGAGAGATTGATCTGACATACCGGGATCAGGATACTGCAGAAGTTACTTATTCTGCTGACTGGCAGAATAACCGCCAGAAAGCAGAAGTGGAAGTTGTGAAAAAAGAGAAAGATTCTGATCATGTACTGGAAGGTGCGGTATTTGCCTCTGTGCCAAAGAGGATATTACAGGAGCAGACGGAAAAGTAATTCTGAAAGCAGATACTGTGATTGAGGAACTGGCAACGGACAAAGAAGGCAAGCTGACTTTTACGGCAGATTTACCGATTGGCTTTGCGTATTATATCAAAGAAACATCACCGGCATCTGGATTTGCAACAACGGATGAAATACAGGAGTTCACGTTTGAGTACGAGGGTGCAGAAAAGGAAAAAGTATCTTATGCCTTTACTTTTGAGGACGAGCCGACTGTAATCGAGATCACTAAGACTTCCCTGACAGACGGAAAAGAACTGGAAGGAGCTAAGTTACAGGTAACTGATGAAAGCGGTAAAGTTGTAGATTCCTGGACTTCCGGTAAAGAAGCTCATATCATCAAAGAACTGGTAGTCGGACAGAAATATACTCTGACAGAAACAAAACCGGCAGATGGTTATGTGACAGCAGAAAGCATCACGTTTACCGTTGAAGACACTGCAAAGCCACAGAAAATCGAAATGAAAGATGATGTGACCAAGGTAGAAATTTCCAAAACAGATATTTCCGGTAAGGAACTGCCAGGAGCAAAACTGACCATTCTTGACAAAGACGGTAAGACAGTAGAGAGCTGGACTTCTGAGGAAAACCACACTACATAGAAATGCTTCCGATTGGGGAGTATACACTTCGTGAAGAGTCTGCCCCTGATGGATATCTGGTAGCGGAAGATGTGAAATTTACAGTGGAGGATACCGGAGAGATCCAGAAAGTAGTGATGAAAGATGAGGTAAAACCGGAAGAAACACCAACACCGGAAACACCGTCTACACAGGTAACAGATACACCGAAAACCGGAGATAATACACACATGCTGATTTGGATTTTGCTTGCGATTGCAGGCATGGCAGGCAGTGTATCAGCAGTCTGGATTGCAAAAAAAGAAAATAAAAGTTAATGGAGGGGCATTTATGGGCAGCAAAGTCGTAGATGCCCTTTTGAATGATGAAAGGGGTATAAAATGAGAACGTTATTGATTATTGCAGGGATTCTTCTGGTATTAGCATTCAACTTTGTTCTGTACTGCTGTATCCGGGTAGGAGCAAAGGAAGACCGTCTGTTGGAAAACCATAGAAAGGAACAGATTGATGCAGGAAGAAGTGAATGAAAAACAGTGTCCCTGTGTATCACTGGCGGAAAAGTGACAGTTCGCTTATTGAAACAGGCAATGATGCGTTTTCTGGCAGCAATAGAGAAAGAAAAAGCAGAGAAAGCAAGAAAACAGCAGGTAAAAGGACCGCCAGATAAAGATTATCATGGGAAGCAGAGTTTAAAGAAGCTGGCACAGCAGAATGTTCAGCTTTCCAACATTGAGATTACGGATAACAATATTAAGGCTTTTGAAAAAGTGGCAAAAAAGTATGGCATTGATTTTAGCCTGAAACGTGATAAGTCCGTAGTTCCACCGAGATATTTTGTTTTCTTCAAGGCAAGGGATGTGGATGTGATGACAGCGGCATTTCGGGAATTTACCGGAAAGACATTGAATAAAACAAAGAAACCGTCTGTCCGTAAAGAAATTACAGCAGGCAATCCGCAGCCGCAGAGGATAAACAGAGAGAACGGGAAAAATCGAAAGAAAAACAGAAGGAGCCGACCTTATGAGTGGGATAAAAAATATAAAGAAAAAACTGAAAGGATTTCAGGTGCGTCCCCCGAATGCAGAAGTGATAAAAAGGTTCTGTTGCATATTCCGTATGTGGTTGTATTTATGTGGTAAATAAATGCACCTGGCTGTATCAATATTGCAGAGGCAGTACAGTGGTGGACAGGCTGATGGTTCTTCTTATGAACTATCCGTTAGCGTTTAAAAAGTTGTTGCCGAGTATACAACCGAAAAGTCTGGCTGCGGGAACTATTGCTGCAGTCAGTGTGTGGGCAGTGGTATATTTCAAAGGAAAGAATGGAAAGAAGTTTCGCCAAGGGGAGGAATATGGTTCTGCCAGATGGGGAAATGAAAAGGATATAGCTCCTTTTATTGATCCGGTCTTTGAGAATAATATCCTATTGACGCAGACAGAACGATTAACCATGAATAGCAGACCAAAGAAACCAAAGTATGCCAGAAACAAGAATGTCATCGTAATAGGTGGTTCCGGAAGCGGTAAGACCAGATTTTATGTAAAACCACAGCTTATGCAGATGCCGGATAATGTGAGCTTTGTGGTCACCGATCCCAAGGGGACAATTATCGTAGAATGTGGTAAGATGTTAGCACGAGGGACACCGAAGAAAGATAAAAATGGGAAAATCCTGCGTGATAAAAATGGCAGAGTGGTAATGGCTCCTTACAAAATCAAGGTGCTGAATACCATCAACTTTGCCAAAAGTATGCACTATAATCCGTTTCATTACATTCGTTCGGAAAAAGATATTCTGAAACTGGTAAATACGATCATGGTAAATACCAAAGGAGAGGGAGAAAAATCTTCCGAGGATTTCTGGACAAAAGCGGAACGTCTGCTGTATTGTGCTTTGATTGGTTATATCTACTATGAAGCACCGGAGGAAGAACAGAATTTTTCAACCCTGCTGGAATTTATCAATGCTAGTGAAACCAGGGAAGAAGATGAAGAGTTTAAAAATGCAGTGGATCTGTTATTTGAGGAGCTGGAAAGAGACGAGCCGAATCATTTTGCAGTAAGGCAGTATAAAAAATACAAGCTGGCTGCAGGAAAGACAGCAAAAAGTATTTTAATCAGTTGTGGTGCCAGACTCGCACCCTTTGATATTGCGGAACTGCGGGAGCTTATGTCTTATGATGAGATGGAGCTGGATATGATCGGAGATCAAAGAACTGCATTGTTTATTGTAATTTCTGATACGGATGATACTTTTAACTTTGTGGTCGCTATGATGTACAGTCAGCTTTTCAATCTGTTATGTGACAGAGCCGATGATGTTCATCATGGAAGACTGCCCTATCATGTGAGAATCCTCTGTGACGAGTTCGCAAATATCGGTCAGATTCCGAAGTTCGATAAGCTGATCGCAACGATCCGAAGCAGAGAAATTTCTGCATCCATTATTTTACAGTCACAATCACAGCTCAAGACCATTTACAAGGATGCAGCGGAAACTATCACAGGCAACTGCGATACCATGCTGTTTCTTGGTGGAAAGGAAAGTACCACTCTGAAAGAAATTTCGGAGACACTTGGAAAGGAAACCATTGATTTATATAACACTTCTGATACAAGAGGACAGAGCAGGTCTTATGGTCTGAACTATCAGAAAACAGGAAAAGAATTGATGAGCCGGGATGAACTGGCAGTCATGGACGGTAACAAGTGTATTTTACAGCTTCGTGGTGTCCGTCCGTTTTACAGTGATAAATTTGACATTACAAAACATAAACGGTATAAGCAGTTATCCGATTATGATAAAAAGAATGAGTTTCATGTGGAAGAATACATGAAACATCAGATGGAAGTCCGGTTAAATCCGGAAGAAGCGTTCGACCTTTATGTGTATGAAGGCAGTGAACTGGAAAAACAATCAAATAGTGAAAATGAAGGCACAGAGCATGTAACGTAAAACATACATAGCTCTTTTTTTTATGCCCTTTTGGGAGGTAGCGATATGCGTAAGCATGAAAGACGCCCATCAGGCGGAACCCTCCGAGTAGTAACCGTTAAAAAATCACAATGAAAACAGCAGTTACGAAAGGAGAACATAGATTATGGCGTTTTTTACATCCGCAATTAATATTTTACAGACTCTGGTTGTTGCAATCGGAGCTGGTCTGGCAGTTTGGGGAGTTATCAATCTCCTGGAAGGATATGGAAATGACAATCCCGGAGCCAAGTCACAGGGAATCAAGCAGCTTATGGCAGGTGGAGGTGTCGTTCTGATCGGTACACAGCTTGTACCATTACTGGCGAATTTGTTTTAGCGGGGCAGTAGGAAAGGAGAACACGCATGGATAAGATTTTTGAGTCCATAGAAGAATGGATGCGTAACCTCCTTACAGGCATGGTCAGCTCAAACCTGACGAACATGTTTACCGATGTGAATGAAAAAACCGGTGACATCGCAAGTCAGGTTGGGCAAACGCCCCAGGGCTGGAACAGCAGTATTTTCAGCTTGATCCAAAATCTGTCGGATTCTGTGATCGTACCGATTGCCGGAATGATCATAACCTTTGTGTTGTGCTATGAGCTGATTTCCATGCTCACCGAAAAGAATAACATGCATGATATAGATACATGGATGTTTTTCAAATATTTTTTCAAGATGTGGATAGCAGTCTGGTTCGTAAGCAATGCTTTTACGATCACAATGGCGATTTTTGATGTTGGACAGAATGTAGTGAACCGGGCGGCAGGTGTTATCAACCAGCAGACGGCAATCAATATTGATTCGGTAATTACCTCGATGGAGACAGCAATGGAATCAATGGAAATAGGAGAGCTGATTATACTGGCACTGGAAACGCTCCTGGCGAGTCTGTGCCTAAAGGTTATATCCGTTTTTATAACGGTTATTTTATATGGCCGTATGATAGAAATTTATCTGTATTCGTCAATCGGTGCAATTCCGTTTGCCACTATGAGCAACCGGGAATGGGGACAGATTGGCAGCAATTATTTAAGAGGATTGTTTGCACTGGCATTTCAAGGATTTTTTATCATGATGTGCGTGGGCATTTATTCTGTATTGGTTGCCAACATACAGGTATCAGATAATGTGCATACAGCACTGCTCAGTGTAATGGCTTATACAGTAATACTATGCTTTAGTCTTATGAAAACAGGTAATTTTTCAAAGAGTATCTTTAATGCACACTAAATATGGAAAAGGAGACGATGAAAATGGCTTTTGTATCAGTACCAAAAGATCTGACAAAAGTAAAAAATAAAATTATTTTCAATCTTACAAAACGACAGCTTATCTGCCTTGGTATTGCAGCGGCAGTAGGGCTTCCGTTTTATTTCCTGTCAAGGGGGTTGATTGGTTCGAGTAATGCGGCAACCGGAATGTGTCTGCTGATGCTTCCGGCTTTTTTATTTGCCATGTATGAAAAAGATGGACTTCCTTTAGAGAAAGTCCTCAAAAACGTGATTACAGTAAAATTTATCCGTCCTCCGGTACGGAAATATGAGGTGGAAAACCTCTATGAAAAAAGAGAATTTTGACAAAAGCGAAAGGAGGTACCGTTCGTGGAAAAAGTAAGAAACGATAAGAATCTTCCAGAGCAGACAGAAGAATTTTCCCATCCGGATGACTGGTGGCTGGATGAAGAGGATTCTGCTGATGGTTTACCAGTGTTTGATCCGGATGAGGCAGAAG
>ENA-OQIC01000187-OQIC01000187.1-human-gut-metagenome-genome-assembly--contig:-NODE-187-length-28473-cov-2.842517_pt1 | contig 28473 bp, 29 predicted proteins | sample MGYA00242572_ERZ504736 | MGnify/ENA primary metagenome ERZ504736 (study PRJEB26092, sample SAMD00036201) | human gut metagenome | host: Homo sapiens | study: EMG produced TPA metagenomics assembly of...
CGATAGTTCTTGTAACTTTTTTCTCGTACAAAAATGATAAATAACTATTTAGAGCGGCAAATTAAGGAAAATTTTCTTATCAGCAACTTTTGAGCAAGAAATAGCTGTAAAATCTCTTTCGGAGTTTCTACTTTCTACGGCTAATGATACGGTTTTTGTGCTTCGTGGATATGCGGGAACAGGAAAGACTTCTCTTGTCGGGGCCTTAGTGAAAGCGATGGATAAGTTACAACAGAAATCGGTTTTACTGGCTCCTACGGGAAGAGCGGCTAAAGTATTTTCTGCTTACGCAGGACACCCGGCTTTTACCATTCATAAAAAGATATACAGGCAGCAGTCTTTTTCGAATGAAGTAAGTAATTTTTTAATTAATGATAATCTGACTACTCATACATTATATATTGTAGATGAGGCTTCCATGATTTCGAATGAAGGTTTGTCCGGTTCGATGTTCGGTACCGGACGTCTGTTGGATGATTTGGTGGAGTTTGTCTATTCCGGTGCAGGGTGTCGTTTATTGTTGATGGGAGATACGGCTCAGTTGCCTCCGGTAGGAGAAGAGCAAAGTCCGGCACTTGCTACCGAGGCATTGAAAGGATATGGACTGAATGTCATAGAGGTTGATCTCACACAGTGTACGTCAGGTTCAGTCGTCCGGTATTTTATGGAATGCCACTCAGATTCGGCAGTTGATTGCTGAAGACGAGTGTTTTTCGCTGCCTAAGATAAAAGTAAGCGGATTTCCGGATATACAGGTGGTACGTGGCGACGAATTGATCGATACCCTGACCGGCTGCTACGAAAAAAACGGAATGGACGAGACGATTGTGGTATGCCGTTCCAATAAACGGGCTAACATATATAATAAAGGTATACGTGCTCAGATTCTTTACAGGGAAGATGAACTGAATACGGGTGACTTACTCATGGTAGCGAAGAATAATTACTTCTGGACAGAGAAGTATAAAGAAATGGATTTTATAGCGAACGGAGAGATTGCTGTGGTTCGTCGGGTGAGGCGTACTCGTGAACTGTATGGTTTCAGGTTTGCTGAAGTACTTCTTGCGTTTCCCGATCAAAATGACTTTGAGTTGGAAGCTAATTTGTTGCTTGATACGCTTCATTCGGATGCACCTGCTTTACCCAAAACAGAAAACGACCGGCTTTTTTATTCTGTACTTGAAGACTATGTGGACATCACCGTCAAGCGGGAGCGAATGAAAAAAATGAAAGCTGACCCACACTACAATGCTCTACAGGTGAAGTACGCTTATGCGGTGACCTGTCATAAGGCGCAGGGCGGGCAATGGCAAAATGTTTTTCTTGACCAGGGGTATATGTCGGATGAGTATCTGACACCTGATTATTTCCGTTGGCTGTATACAGCTTTTACGCGTGCATCGAAAACTCTCTATCTGGTGAATTATCCGGAAGAGCAAATAGAGTGACCGGACTATAAATAAGACAGGGAACCCATCTCGGGCTCCCTGTTTCTTTTGTGTAACTTAATTTATTGTCAGTGCATGAATATGAATCTCGTTGTTTAGCGGAAGTTGTTTGGGGTAACGTAATTGCCTCCATCATCATTGGTGTCGGCTACGTCCCACCATAAACGAGTTCCCTGTGTATCTACATCTTTCGGACGGTTCGGGTTAGATACTTCACTGTCCGGGTATCTCAGGCGTTTGATGAACTTCCCGTTTGCAACTTCACCCCCTGAGTTATTGCCTCCTTTAGGTGTTTTCATATAGCGGGGATAGTCTGTACGGCGGAACTCTGCCCATCCTTCGTTACCGTTGGGATATACGGCAATCCATTTCTGGGTGATGATTTGTTCCAACTGTGCTTCTCTGTCACCACTCTTGAAGCTTGTAAGCCTTTCAATCCTTCCATGTATTTGCTGATCTTTTCTTGTCCTTCCTCGTCAGCACCAATCTGATAGTAGTTGAAGGAAGCTTCAATGCCTTCCTTATAGAGATCTTCAGCGGTACCTTTAGCACCGGCCCATCCTCGGAGAGCGGCTTCTGCCCGGAGGAACAGGCTTTCGGAGTAACCCAGCCATACTATTTCGCGTGCATAACACCACCAATGTTTGCGGTCGAGTTTTTTCTGATCTTGCTTGATGAATACACGGCTCGGAGAATAAGTCGTTGTGTAGCTTCCTCCCAATGAAGTCTCACCGTTTTCGCAACCATTGAAGTCTTTTGTCATGTCTTCTTTGGGTTCGGTTTGGTTCAGGTCCTCAAGAGCGGTCGGTCTCCACCACAATATTTCGCAACGTGGGTCGAGAATGGTCGATTGTTCTTTATAAGCTCGTTCCATTTCTTTGGATAACACTACGTTAGCACTCCAGTTGTACAGAAGTGTGTAGATGTTTTCGTTACCACCCGTGATGTACGAGTATTTGGGAGTCTGCTTCATATTATCATCATCGTTTTGCATCAATCCGGCAGGGTCGGCCATGGCTTTCTCACCCTGTTCTTTAGCAAGTTGGGGATCTACATTCGATACACGTAGTGCCAATCGTAAACGAAGGGTATTGGCAAAACGAAGCCATTTGTCTTTGTCGCCTCCAAAGCACTTGTCGTTTTCACCCAGGCTGTATTGTGCAGTAGAAGGAGTGTTGTGCAGTGCAGTGATGGCCTGATCGAGCATTTTAAAGATAACGTCGTATACATCTTTCTGATCCATGTATTTCACTTTCTCGTCTGTGGGCATTGCACCTTTTACGTAGTATTCCAATGGAATGGCTCCATAAGTGTCTGTTTGCATAGAGATCAGGAATGCGTAGTAGATACGGGTCATATAGAACGCATTGTGATAGCGTTCTTTTCCGCAGAACCAGAATGTTTTGATCAACTGACTGTATTCTTCTACAGTACGGTTATCGTAGAAGTGCTCCCAGCGTCTTTTGGACCATCCGTCGTTATAACCGTAGGTAGGCGAGTTGGTCACGAATCCGCTAACGTTGTTGGCAAAGTAAGCAGCGTAGATGTCATGAGTCAGGTTGGTCGTAACCTGATAATCATTATACAGTCCTTCGTAAGTCAGGTTGGCGAACACCGAACCGATGGCGCTTTCCGTGCCTTGAAGGCTTTTCAGTGCACTGGGTGTCAGTTCGTAGTCGATATCGATTCCGTCAGGTGTGGCACCGATTATTTCCGGATCGTATACCGGTGCGTAGGGATCGGTATTCATTTCTTCGAAATCATTACATGCAGCCAGTCCTAACAGGAGAGTGCACATGGCAAGCGATTTGTATATTTTGATTTTCATACTGTATCTTTAATTTATAAAATTAGAAACCAAGGTTAACTGAGAATCCGAATGTACGGGTATAAGGTACAGCCATAAAGTCGATGGCTTGAGAGAACATGGTTGTGTCGTAACCACCTTCCGGACTTGTTCCCGGAGTATGTTTCAACAGATAAGCCAGGTTACGTGCTACGAACGAAACATTCAGCGAGTTGATCGGCGTTTTCTTCAGCATGCTTTTGGGGAATGTATAGCCGATGGCCAGTTCCTTCAGCTTGATGAAAGAAGCATCGTATATAAAGTCTTCTGCGTTCTGTGCTCCGTAATAGTTGGATGCTGAGATCTTCTGAGTATTGGGTGTTCCGTCTTCGTATACACCCGGGAAGATCATCATAAAGTTATCGCTTTCTCCACGATTCATAGTACGTTTAGCCATACCCGAGCCTGTTGCGTTCATTTCGGAGATAGAGATGATATCGCCACCGAATTTCATATCGAACATGGCCGACAGTGTAAAGCCTTTGTAGGTGAACGACGGAGATACAGACATCAGCAAGTTAGGCTGGATGTTGCCGATAGGTTTAGCCAGGCGTTCGTCAGCATCTGTGGTCGTCATAGGCAAGCCGTTCTCTTTATTTATAATGATGTTGCCCTGTTCGTCACGTTTGTAGAGAGTCTTGGCATAGATTTCACCCAATTTGTGACCCGGGCGTGCACCTACGTTGATCGGGAAGTTAGAGTCGCCATTGAAGTAGATGTAGTCTACACCGTCAGCCAGTTTTTCTACGTTCGATACATTCTTGGCCAGATTGACATTCAGATCGAAAGAGAAGTCTTTCAATTGTACCGGTGTAGAGTAGATCATCATTTCGAAACCTTTGTTGGTGATCAGACCGGCATTGACCCATTTACCTCCACTCCAGGGAGCAGCGGCGGGCACTTTCATGATCTGGTTCTTCGTGCGGCTATAATAATAGGTAAAGTCAAATCCTAAACGGTTGTTGAGGAACTTCATATCCAAACCTGCTTCGTAAGAAGAAGAGATTTCCGGTTTCAGCTGGTCGTTCATTTTCACGTTCGATTTGCTTGGAATCAGCTCACCTTTTTCAAATTTAAATCCGTACGTATTGTATAACTGATACGGGTCCGTATCTTTACCTACTTGTGCGGCAGACAAACGTACCTTGGCGAAAGTCAGCCAGTTGGGCAGTGTTTTGTCCAGTGAACGGACAAAATCAGAAACGACAAAACTTAAGTTGGCAGACGGGTAGAAGAAAGAGTTGTTCTTCTTCGGCAGTGTAGACGACCAGTCGTTACGGGCAGTCAAGTCCAGTGACAGATATTCTTTCCAAGAGAGTTGCAAAGATCCGAATACTGAATTTGTTGCGCGTTCATGTCCGGTTTCTCCGGCAGTGTTCAGCATATTGGCTGCATTGAAAATCCATTGTCCCTTATCCAGCATATTGCGTACGCCGGCATTCAGTGATTCATAATTCTGGTACATGAAGTTACCACCTACCGTGAATCCCAGACGGAAATTGTCAGTCAGCTGTTTGTCACCCATCAATACGATTTCTGCGTTCGATTCGAAGAAATTCTGCTCCTCGCGGTTCATTTCGTCATCGGTGATATCTTTGATACTGCTCTCACCGTTGATACCGTCACCTGCGTTCGTTTCTTCGATTCGGGTACGATAATAATCGAATGCATATTTGGCAGACAAGTGCAACCAGTCAGTAAAGTTGATTTTCATTCCATAATATCCGAATGCTCTCCAACGTTCGTCAGAGTTGTGGCGCTGGTTCAAGACGTAATAAGGGTTACGGATACCGGCAGTAGGACCTGTCCAGTTTACGTGTGCATTGCCATCTGTCGAATATTGTTTCAGGTCGTCCAGACGAATATTGTTAGGAATACCCATCAATTGAGCGATTGCTCCGTAAGTACCGAAGTAAGGACGATCTTCTGCTTTGGTACGTGAAAGTGAAATCTTTCCGTCCATAGAGAGATATTTGTTCATTTCCATTCCGGCATTCAGGTCGAGGTTGATTCGGTTGAGCTTCTCGTTCGGGAATACGCCCTTATTGTTCGAGCTGCCGAAAGAAGCACGAAAGTGCGATTTATCTGTTACGTTGCTCACCGATACATTGTGGTTTTGCGCGAAACCGGTATCGAAGTAATCTTTCAGTTTGTTGCCGTATTTAGAGAATGCATAGGTATCGCCGTTCCAGGCTTTCTGCATGCTTCCGTCCAATACCGGTCCCCAACTGGAAGAGTCTGTCGGATCATATTTGGCATAATATTGAGACAGAGGATTCTTGTTTCATCCTGAGTCACAATGTGGCCCTGTCCGTAACGATCTTGCATTTCAAGAGTTTCGGCTACCTGGCTCCAAGTGAAGTTGCCGCTATAGCGTACTCCGAATCCATCTTTCTTGCTACCTTTTTTGGTTGTGACCAAGATCACACCGTTACCGGCACGCGAACCGTAGAGAGCGGCGGCATTCGGACCTTTCAGTACAGAGATCGATTCAATATCTTCCGGGTTGATATCGACGGACGAACCACCACGGTCGACACCACCGTAATAGGTAGCATCCGAGTTATTATTGTCACTGAACGGTACACCGTCTACAATCCAGAGCGGCTGGTTGTTATCTGCGAGAGAAGAGTTACCGCGGATTGTAATCTTGGTAGAACCACCCAAGCCAGTTCCGGCTGTATTCATTTGCAGACCGGCTACTTTACCTTGCAATGCACTGGTCACTGAAGGATCTCCTGTCTGGTTCAGTTGGTCGCCTTTGATTTCCTGTACGGCATATCCTAACATTTTCTTCTCACGTTTGATGCCCAAAGCGGTTACAACCACTTCACTGATCATCTGGGTATCTTCACTCATCGTTACATTCAGAATGCTTTCTTTAGCGGGCAACACTTGTTGTTTGTATCCGATATAGGAGAATACGATTTCAGCTTTCGGATCATTGACAGTCAGGGTGTATTTACCTTCCAGGTCGGTAATGGCTCCTGTGCTGGTACCCTTAACAGATACATTGACGCCGATCAGCGCCTCGCCGTTAGCATCTACAACCGTACCGCTGATCTGACGTTTGGCCGATGCCTGAACCGGATCCTGTTGTTTGGAAGCCTGAGACAGATAAACAATGTTATCCTCGATTTTGTATGTCAGGTTTTTGCCTTTGAGCGCAGTATTCAACAGTTGTTCCAGGCTTACATTCTTTACGTTCAGATTCTCAATCGGCATGTTTGACGATTGGTCATCATAAAAGAATTGATACTTAGACTGAGATTGCACCGTTTTGATGACTTGCCCCAATGTAGTGCGGGAAGTTGAAAATGTGAATTGTGCAAATGACCACTGGATAGGAGCGGCAGCTAAAAGAAGAACCAGCGATGCTTTGAGCAGCCTGGGTCTTTGAAATAGGATTTTGTTTTTCATTGACTATAATTAAATTAATTAGTTAACTTTAAAAACATACAAGGTTTAAGCATTGTATTTATAATATAAGTCAACGGCTTTTGTGCCCTTGATGTTAATAAAACAAGTGTCCCGAAAGAAACACTTACTTCAGTTACTAACTTTTTTGAGAATTATTTATATGTCCCTGAGGATGCGTACGTGTATCCGTATTGGATTATGGGTATGCACCTCAGGGGATATGAGTTGTCTAAAGAGAGAGGACTATTTCATCTTGGAGAATGAATAGGGGGCATCATCATCGTTGATGCCTCTGTTGAGGTTGGGGTGTGAACCCATTTTGAATTCAATGGTTCCGCCTTGCAGCAGATCGGCATGTTTCAGATAGTTCCGGGTTGATTCTTGCCCGTTGACCCGGAGGGATTCGATATAAAGATTCTCCTTACTGTTATTCTGTGCATCGATCACAAGATTATTGCCATTTTCAAAGTGTAGCGTTGCCTTTTTGAATAGAGGGGCTCCAATGACATACTCATCTGTTCCCGGACATACCGGATAGAATCCGAGGCTGAGAATACATACCAGGCAGAGGTCTGTCCGTTGTCCTCGTCGCCACAGTAACCGTCAGGACCCGGAGTATACATGCGGTCCATTACTTGACGAAGCCAGTATTGCGCTTTCCAGGGCTGTCCGGCATAATTGTACAAGTAAATCATGTGCTGTATCGGTTGGTTGCCGTGTGCATAGTTACCCATGTTCATCACGGTCATTTCGCGGATTTCATGGATCACCTGTCCATAATAACTGTCGTCGAATACAGGAGGAACTGCAAATACGGAGTCCAGCATCGTGATAAACATCTTTTTGCCTCCCATCAGATCGATTAATCCTTGCGGGTCGTGAAATACCGACCAGGAGTAATGCCAGCTGTTACCTTCTGTGAATGCATCTCCCCACTTCAACGGAGAGAATGGTGACTGGAACTGGCCGTTTTCATTACGGCCACGCATCAGTTTGCTTTCTTTGTCGAATACATTCCGGTAGTTCATGGCACGTTTGGCAAATAGTTCAATTTCTTTTTTCGGTCGGTTCAGGGCTTTAGCCAGTTGGTAGATGCACCAGTCATCGTAAGCGTATTCTAATGTGCGGGCTGTATTTTCATTGATTTTCACGTCATAGGTACGTAGCCCAGCTTATTGTAATACTGATACCCCAAGCGTCCGGTAGAAGAGACTTCCGGATGTACATTCTCTGTACCGTGAATCAGCCCTTCATACAGAGTTTTCACATCGTCTACCTTTACTCCTTTCATATAGGCGTCTACCAATACTGAAGCAGAGTTATTGCCTATCATACAACCTCTGTGTCCGGGACTCGCCCATTCCGGAAAGAAACCGCTTTCCTTATAAGTATTGATAAGTCCTTCTTGTATTTCTTTGTTTACCGATGGGTACATCAGGTTCAGGAATGGAAACAAACAACGGAATGTATCCCAAAATCCTGTATCGGTGTACATATATCCGGGGAGTACCTGACCGTTGTAAGGACTATAATGAATCGGTTGCCCGTCTGCCGTAAACTCATAGAATTTGCGGGGGAATAGCAGAGAACGGTAGAGGCAGGAGTAGAATGTACGGTACTGGTCCAGATTGCCGCCTTCTACTTCTATTTTACCTAATACATTGTTCCAGGCATCATTCCCTTTTTGTGCAAGTTGCTCAAAAGAGTCGTTACCCAATTCTTTAAGGTTCTGAGCCGCTTGTTCAAAACTAATGAACGAAGAAGCTATACGGGCATGCACGATTTCACCTTTACGGGTACTGAAACCAATGATGGCTCCCGTATGGTCGGCTTTCTGCTCCAAGTTGCCTTCTTCCAGCTTTTTGTCTGCAAAAGTGCCTTTGTAAGTGAAAGGTTCGTCGAACTCGATAACGAAGTAGTTCTTGAAATTCTCGGGTACTCCACCACTGTTACGGGTGGTGTAGCCGATTATCTTGTTCTCTTCCGGAATTACTTTTACGTAGGAACCCTTGTCGAATGCGTCTACTACAATGTACGAGTGTTCGTTTTCGGGAAAGGTGAAACGGAACAGAACCGCACGTTCTGTCGGAGTCATTTCGGTCACTACATCGTGCTCGGCCAAATATACTTTATAGTAGGAAGGAGTTGCTATTTCACCTTTATGACTGAACCAACTGGCACGTTTTTCTTCATCAAACTCAAGTTTGCCTGTGACGGGCATGATGGAGAATTGTCCGTAATCATTGATCCATGGGCTGGGTTGGTGGGTTTGCTTGAATCCCCTGATTTTGTTGGCTGTATACGTGTATTGCCATCCGTCCCCCATCTTGCCCGTTTGCGGTGTCCAGAAGTTCATTCCCCACGGACGTGCAATAGCGGGATAGGTGTTCCCGGTTGATAATTCGAAAGAAGACTGCGTTCCCATCAGTGGGTTTACGTATTGGGTCCAGTCTTTGGCCTCAGCCATTAGTGAGCAAGCTATAAGGCAAGCGGTCAAAAGAATTTTTCTCATGGTGTGGATAAGTGTATTGCTATATGGATATTATATATTTTCTATCATCGGTGCCGTGTAGGCTACATATTCGTATAATCTGTGATGAAACAGGGTACTTTCTTAGGGTTGGGTCCGCCGGTCTGTCATTTCTATTTCCAACGTACTGCCTGCTATGATATCGTCATGCGTAAAGAATGGTTTATCCAATGGTTTTCCGTTCAGTGTCATGTTTTTGATATACTTATTCTTTTTCGAGTTATTCTTAGCTATCACTGTAAACTTTTGCCATCGGGCAGGTTTACTACGGCTTTATCGAATGCGGGGCGTCCGATAGAATAAACCGGTTTCCCCGGACATACCTGATAGAATCCCATAGAATTGAGTACATACCAAGCCGACATTTGTCCGCAATCTTCATTTCCCGACAGTCCGTCTACGGCATTGGCATATTGGCTACGGTATACGCTGTCTACCAATTCTTGCGTCCTCCACGGACGGTTCACATAGTTGTACATATGAATCACGTGGTGGCTGGGTTCGTTGCCGTGGGCATATTGTCCGATCAGTCCGCTGATGTCCGAGGAGGTTGTTTCGCCTTCCAGTGAAGAGTCGGCGGTAAACAGAGAATCCAGTTTACCGACGAAGGCATCTTCGCCGCCCATTAGTTTTACCAATCCTTCGATGTCGTGTGGAACGAACCAGGTCCATTGCCAGGCAGTCCCTTCACAATAATCATCGTTGCGGTGAGTTGAAGAGCGTGGATTGAAGGGAGTGCGCCATTCGCCCTTACTGTCCAATCCGCGCATAAAGCGGGTTCCCGGATCGAAGTAAAACTCGTAGGCTTTTGCGAAACGTGCGTATTTGTCCCGGGTGTCGTAGTCGTTCAATGCATCGGCAAATACTGAAATACACCAGTCGTCATAAGCATACTCCAAGGCCTTGGCAACCGATTCGTTTTCGCGGTCACACGGTACGTAGCCGATTGAGTTTTTATAATATTTGGCTTTCGGCATCAGATGGGGTAACACCAGATCGGGGCATTTGATTCCTGTTGTATCATATTCTGCCGCACGCACGCAGCTCGGTAAGCTTCTTGGATGTCGAAATTACGATCGCCTTTCATATATGCATCTACAATGACGGGAACGGCATGGTAACCAATCATTGTACCGGTATAGTTGGAAGCCATGTCCCACATTGGGAAAATGCCCCCCTCCTGATGTTTTTGATCAGTGAACGGATGAAAGCATTGTTCAGATCCGGATCTATAATGGTCATTAGCGGATGCAGTGCACGGAAGGTATCCCATAAAGAAAAAATGGTATACATCGGATTCAGTGTATCTCCTTGATGTACTTGCAGATCCATACCCAGATAACGTCCGTCTACGTCCGTAAACAGATTCGGGCTAATGGCAGTGTGGTAGAGTGCGGTATAGAAGATGGTTTCGTCATCTTTATCATTGGTAGTAATATCAATTTTCGATAACGTTTCATTCCACGCTTTGCGTGCGTCTTTACGTATTCCGTCAAAATCCCAGTCTGGTATTTCAGTTTCTACATTTTTGCGTGCACCCTCTATGTCCACAGCAGAGATTCCGACTTTGACAAACACTTGTTCGTCTTTGGTCGTGTCAAAGTGAAGTAATGCTTTACAGGTAGGCAGCAGTCTGCCTCCATCGTCGAGTGCCATCGAATCAGTCACCAACGTGTAGGTGAAAGGTTTCGAGAATTTTGCATAAAAGTTGATATATTGGTCGAAAGCCCAGTACATGGTCTTTTTACGGCCGCAGATTTCAGTGGGGCTGATGACCTCTATTTCCATCTCTTTGTTGGTCTGCCGTTGCAGACTGTAGTCCAAGTCGAGGATGAATCCTGCTTCTTTACTTTCAGGAAAAGTATATCTGTGGATAGCTGCCCGTTTGCTTGCAGTCAGTTCGGCTTTTACTTGATAAGTATCCAGGAAGACTGAGTAATAGCCCGGTTCGGCAGTCTCATTCTGATGTGAAAAGGCAGAAGCATAAGCCATCTGCTGGCTCTGTGAACCTGTGGGGAGGTACTTTTGTTCGCCCACCGTAGGCATCAGTAGTACATCTCCATAGTCGCAACAACCAGTTCCGCTCAAATGGGTGTGTGAGAATCCGTTGATGGTGGAATCTGCGTAATAATATCCCGAGCAGGCATCCCACCCATCTATGCGGGTGTCTGGGCTGGGAGAAATCATGCCATGGGGGACAATGCGCCCGGAAAAGTATGACCGTGTCCGCCTGTACCGATAAATGGGTTGACATAGGCTGCGTAATCAGTCATGTCCGGCGAGTTTGTGCAGGAGTTCAGAGACAATAAGCCTCCTAAACATCCCGCCAGGAATGTTTTAAATTTCATGGTACTGTATGTTTATTTTAATTGGTTGCTCACTTGTTACGTGAAGAAATAAAGATATTGTCTCCCACAATCTTATAATTGATAGGTATAGAGTTGTCCAACGATTGGAGTACAGACTCTATATTATCTTTTTTCTTCAATACACCCGAGTAAGTTTTGTCGGACTTAATGTCGGGTGAAAGAATGATTTCACATCATAAAAGCGTTCTAACGTCCGGGTGATGGCAAAAATGTCCGCCTGTTCAAACGGGATCAGGTCATTGTGCCATACGGCATCCAATTTGGCATCTACTTGCTTCACCACCAGTCTGCGGGTTGTTTTATTCAGTTCGGCCTTTTGTCCGGCGAAAGAATAATCATTCCTTCATCGTGGTTTCCTCTCACTTCTATTTCTCCTTCGATCAAGGTTGCTTCTGCCAGTTTGTGACTCTTGTCGCACTTGAAATTGAAAGTGGTTCCCAACACTTTGATACGCATAGCCTCACTCTCTACAACGAAAGGACACCGACGGTTTTTAGTGACTTCGAAATAAGCTTCTCCATCGAGATATACATCTCTTTCGGATTCTGAGAATTCCTTGGGATATTTCAGGGTGGCCGATTGATTGAGCCATACTTTTGTGCCATCGGGCAACATCACTTCTTTCACTTTGCCATCCGTGGACGAGGCCGTTATCATATTCCGGGTCGGATCGGCCTGATAGTACAGGTATCCGCCTCCGGTGCCTATCATCAGTGCGAGCACGATGATAGCGGCATATCGCATCCATTGGTGCATTCTGATCACTTTGCGGCTATGTGCATCTTCCTGAGCCAGTTTCTTGTATAGTCGTGCTTCTGCCCGGGCAACTTTTTTCTGATCCGGAAAGCTGTCGTGTCTGCCCAAATGATATACCTCTTCCATTCGGAAAAGTCGGCGGGCATTATCGTCTGATTCTTTGATCCAAGCGTTCACTCTGGCAAAATCTTCGTCAGAACATTCGCCTGTCAGATATCTCATCAATATGTCTTCGCTCAGATTATTCATCTTTTCTTTTTCATTATATAATAGAAACAACTAAATCTTTAAAAACACTTATCTATTTGATAAAAAATAGTAGAAATAAAAACCATAAATGGCCGAGACGGTTTCGTAGGAACTTCAGTGCCTTGTACATGTGGGCTTCTACCGTACGTAAAGAGACTCCCATCACGTCAGCTATTTCTTTATTCTTCATTTCGTGCAGATAGCTCAACTTAAACACTTCCTTGCATTTGTCCGGTAGCTCGTTAATGGCTTGGTAGATTTCGTTTCGCAATTCGCGGTCTTCTATCCGCCGGATTACTTCATTGTTGTCCGGCTGATAGAATTCCGCTCGTTTTTGGTTGATTTCTTCCACAGCAGCGCAATATCCGTCCTCTATGCTGCGGTGTTTCAGCACATTCAAGGCCCGGGTATATACCGCCCGATAGAGGAAGCTTGGATCTGGTCGCCTATTACCATGGAATCTCTTCGTTTCCACAGTTCCACGAATACATCCTGTACTACATCCTCTGCTTCTTCATCGCCCACCAGGCGGGTGGCGTAGAACATCAGGTTCGGATAGTACCTCCGGAACAGGGCTTTGTAGGTTATATCAAATGTGTCGTCCATCTTTTTTAACTGCTGGTTTTGGGGTTGCGGGCTACAAGTTATTGATCACTCGTAACTTCTCCTTTCCCATTTCAAACTCAAGGGTTGCACCACTCATAATCTGTTCATGAGTAATGTAACTTTTATCATAGGGTTTTCCATTCAGTTTGGTTGATCGGATATAGATATTCTCTTTGCTGACAGCCGGAGCTTTGACAGTGAATGTTTTCCCGTTGTCAAGGTGCAGTTGCACTTCCGGGAAAAGGGGAGTACCTATTTCATATTGACCGCTTATCGGATTTACCGGATAGAATCCCATGGCGCTGAATACATACCAAGCGACATCTGGCCGCAGTCTTCGTTTCCGCAGAGTCCGGCAGGGCTGTTCAGGTAGAGTTCGTTCATTACTTTTGCCACATACTCCTGGGTTTTCCAGGGTTGGTCTACCGCATTATAAAGGTAGATGACGTGATGGCTCGGTTCGTTTCCGTGAGCATATTGGCCTATCATTCCGGTACTGAAGAGCGGAAGTTCGTCGTCGGCCGAAGGATGGAAGGTGAACATGCTGTCTAGCTTTTGTGCAAAACGTTCTTTTCCGCCTGTCAGGCCGATCAGTCCGTCTATGTCATGCTGTACCGACCAGAAATATTGCCAACCGTTACTTTCGCAGATATGCGGTGTATAAGCATCTGCTTTAAAGTCTTTCTGAAATTCTCCCTTGTCATCACGAGGTTGCATGAACGAGGTTGCCGGATTGTATACGTTACGATAGTTTTGCGACCGCTTATAGAATTCGTCCGCAATCTCTTTCTTTCCCAGTTTTTCTGCCATGCGGGCAATGCAGTAATCATCATAAGCGTATTCAAGTGTTTTGGATAACGACCAGTTTTCGGCATTATAACTATCTTTTTCATTGAAAGGAACATATCCCAGTTCTTTATAAGCACCAATTCCGCGGTAATTGTCCAGGTTGGCAGTGGCTCCACAAGCTTCCAATGCCTTTTTCGGATCAAAGTTTCCAATACCTTTCAGATAAGCATCCACGATGACCGGAACGGCATGATAGCCAATCATCATATCTGTTTCACTACCGTAGAAATTCCAAACCGGCAGGCGTCCGTTCTGTTCGTAGAAAGCCAGAAATGATTGAACCATATCGTTGGTACGTTCGGGTTCGGTATAGGTAAATAGAGGATGTGCGGCGCGGTATGTATCCCATAAAGAGAAAGTACTGTAGTTTACCCATCCGTCTGTGCGATGAATCTTTTTGTCCGGACCGTAATACGAACCGTCGACATCGCTATAAATGGTAGGAGCAAGCATGGTGTGATAGAGTGCGGTGTAGAAGTTTACCCAATCGTCCTTATGGTCGCCTTTGACTGCGATTTTAGAGAGTTGCCGGTTCCAGTTGTCCCGTGCAGCCTCACGATATTTATCGAAATTATCCTCCGGAACTTCGGCTACCAGATTTTGAGCTGCTCCTTCCATGCTGACACCGGAAAGGGCTGTGTTGACAAGTATTTGCTCTCCTTTTTGTGTGTCGAAATCGAATCGGGCTATGGTAGCCGTACCCATTCGTTTTCCGTCTTTCAGGATGGCAGTTGTATCCATTTGAACGGCTGTAAAAGGTTTAGAGAAGCGTGTACGGAAATAGACATGCTGGTCGCGTGCCCATCCGTCGGAGAAGCGGTATCCCTGAATGGTTACCGAGTCGATAACTTCGATGTGCGAATCATTGGTAAAGTCCCAATTCATAGCTTTTTTCAGGTTGAGGAAGATAGCGGCTTTGGCTTCAGGAAAAGTGTAACGCTGAATACCGCATCGTTCGGTTGCCGTCAATTCGACGTTGATGCCGTAATCTTTCAGCAGTACCTGGTAATATCCTGCCGTGGCACTTTCGTCCTGATGGGAAAATTTGGAGTAAATACCTAACGGAGCTTCTGCTTCTTTATAAGGCAGGGTGACGGGCATAAAAGAGATGTCATATAAGTCGCCTGCTCCCGTGCCAGAAAGGTGGGTATGGCTGAATCCGGCAATAGTGCTATCGGGATAAAAATATCCGGAGATACGGTCCCAGCCGGGAAGTCCGTTGTCCGGACTAAGTTGTACCATGCCGAAAGGGACTTGTGCTCCGGGATAGGTATTACCGGTGAAATCGGTTCCGATAAATGGGTTTACATATTGGGTATAGTCAATAGTTGCCTGTTTAGGGGTAGACGTACAGGCAGTGAAAACAAATAAAAGAATAAATAGTGAATGAAAAAGTACTTTCATGCGGCTTGGGTTAGAGTTTTTTAAGTAATTGATTGATTTAGTGTGCAAAGGTAGAGAATATAAATGTAAAACGAAAGAGCTTGTGTGCTGATTGATTCGTCTTTTTGTATTTCGACTCGTTATCATGAGGGCGGAGGGGGCATTATAAACAGCCGGGGGAGATAATATGCTTTCCGTTTCAGTGATCCCTTCTTAATGTTTTGAAAAACGGGATGTATAGATAAAATACATCTGTTCCCCGGCGTACAATCGAACGTATGAGATGATTTGGATGGAGTTCTTATAGGTTGAAAAGAGGAGAACCGTTGCTTTAAAAGCCAAAGGATTGTTGGTTTTAAAGGCAGGATCCTTTGGTTTTCAATTAACATCTTGAATCTTAAGTATCTGTTTGTTAGTGAATCATGGCTTATGGTATGCTTTGACTTTATCTTTAGTCGGTTGCATTGGATTTTAAATCTCCTTTTAGCGTTTTGTCAGGAAAGAACGCCATAGTAACTTTCAATGATATAGCACTCCGGAGGGTTGAACGGATTGTGACAGTACATATCGGGTGCATGCATAGGCACAGGCAGAACCTGCTAAAAACAATATTCCGGTAGAGGTCATCATATCTCCTAAACTTACCAATGGCGATACAATACCTCCGAATGCAAACCCGGTGGCTCCCAAAAGTGCCGAAGCAATGCCTGCATTCCGTCGCTCACACTCCATGGCCAAGGTGTTGGATGCTGTAAAAGTCATGCCAATCATCGAGAGTAGAGCGAAGATCAATAACTCGTAGATCCAAAAATCACATCCCAAGGACAAGAATACCATCAATAGTGCAGATACTGACAGCATGCCCCGGCTTCCTATATATAAAGCCCGTTCCATGGTAGGTAATTTTATCGATATGGCTGAAAAGATAACCATGCTATCGCATTGATTCCGAAACAGAGGCTGAAGGATAGAGGAGAGAGTCCGTAGTGTTGTTGCATGATGAATGGTGCAGAAGAGATATTGACAAACAGTATTCCCATAGTGAAACCATATTGCAGGACGTAGCTACATAGCGGCGGTTGCGGAGGACTTCTCCGAAACTATGGTATAAGTCTTGCCAACTCACAGTCTGTCTGTGTTTTGCCGGAAGTGATTCGTTCAAATGTAAGCTTCCGGATAGGAGAACCACTCCCATAAAGAATAAGCAGATAAAGATGCCTTGCCAGCTTGTTATCTGAGCCAGTATACCTCCTCCGATAGGGGCGATGACTGTAGCTATTCCATTTATTCCGCCGATAACGGCAAGCATGCCGGCCAGTTGCTGTCCCGAATACTCGTCGGTAGCTATGGAGCGGGAAATCACTACACCACCTGCTCTGGCAATGCCTTGTAAGAATCGGGATGTCACAAATTGTGAAATGGTATGTGAAAAGATGCATCCCACCGTAGCGAGCAGGAACAGAATCATGGCCAGAAGTAATGGAGGACGTCGCCCGCACTTGTCACTCAAGGGACCGAAAATTAATTGTCCGGCAGCCAAGCCAATCATGCTGGTGGTGAGTCCCAATTGTACCATAGAAGATGAAGTGTGGAAAAAATCTGCCATAGCCGGTAAGGTAGGCAAATACATGTCCATTATAAAAGGGCCGAAAGCACTTAATACACCTAAAAATAATAATAAGAACCGTCTGGAATTCTGTCTGTCAGTCATTGCTATTCTCTTTGATCAATACGGTTGCAAAATTACTCCATCTGTTAGGAATCGAATATAGGCTAATCTGTACAAAACATGTTGTTTTCAGAACAAAATAGCCCGAATATCAAAAATAAACCTACATTTGTTGCCTAAAACAGACTTTTATGAAAACAGACCGATTGCTTGCCGATACAAAAACGATCCGATATGAAGAGACCGACCTGGCCTCTTTGATATCGGCCCCATACCATTTCCGGTGTGGTATCTATCTGATTTGTACGCAGGGAGAAGCCGTTGTCTCTACCGGTGTGCAGAAATATATATTCAATGAACAGACAGAATTGATCTTCCTGACCGGCGGTTTGCTGCAAGTGCTCGAAACTTCCGGAGATTTACAGGTGAAAATGTTGATGTTTCCTAAAGAAGCATTTTTAAATGCCATGTTACCTATCGATACACCTTACTTTAATTATACTCACGAACATCCCTGTTACCATCATACTGCTGACGAACGGAGTCAGAAGACCTGGCGGCAGATCAATTTGTGGATGGATATGGCACAAATGTTGTTTACCGAACCGATGCCCCAGTTCAGGGGACAACAAGAGCACAACTTTTTGCAAAGTCTGCTTATGTGGCTGTTTAATACGATTCCGGAAAAATTGGCTGTCAGTAAGCAATATAGTCGTACGCAATTACTTTGCCATCGGTTTATGCAATTGATCCGTGAATATAGTATGCATGAACATCAGGTAGCTTTTTATGCCGAAAAACTTTGTATATCGTCTCGTTACCTGCATAAAATTACAGTTCGGCATTTAGATGGAAAGAAGCCTAAACAGCTTATTGATGAACAGTTGGTGGCCGAAATAAAAGTGCTGTTGAATGAGCCTCGTTTATCTGTAACAGAAATAGCTGAGCAACTGCATTTTCCGGACCAATCCTATTTGACGCATTTCTTTAAAAAGAATACGGGTATCTCTCCAAAAGAGTTTCGGGCGATCAAGAATCTCGGATGAGGCTAAGTCTGTCCACTCTTCTCCGTTACTGTAGTAGAAGGAGTAGAATAAACAAGATCATTCTTGCTCTTTCCGGGGGATAAAGTGAGTTTGTGATATGGACATTCGATGAAGGGGAATAAAATAGAAAGAGTCCGGTGCAGTACCGGACTCTTTACTCGGAGAGTCTATGATGTTTAATCTGACTTCTAACTTTATATGGGAACTTTTGGATAGCGTGGTACCCACTCGTAAGAGTCGGCCCCTTTAGATTCCTGCCAGTTCCAGTACCTTCTCAACAGCAGCGTTCAGTCCGTCCGGATTCTTGCCACCGGCTGTGGCGAAGTGAGGTTGACCGCCACCGCCACCCTGAATCAGTTTGGCAGCTTCTTTCACCAGATTACCTGCTTTCAGTCCGCCGGCAACCAGGTTGTCACTGATCATAACAGTCAGCATTGGTTTATTGGCATCTACTGTTCCGGCTACAAAGAAGAGATTTTCTGTAATTTCACCACGAAGTTGGAAAGCGATGTTCTTCACTACTTCGGCGGGCATCGGCAAGCAGAACTTAATGACTTTAATGCCGTTAATCTCTTGTACATTCTTCAGCAGGCGTTCTTTGACGGCAGCTTCTTTTTCTTTCATGAAGTCTTCCACCTGTTTTTTCAGTCCTGCGTTTTCGTCGATATACTTGCGAATGGCCACACCAAGGTCGGGAGCATTGTTGAAAAGAGCTTTCAAGTCGCTCAAAGTATCCTGGATCGTATCCAGCATTTCTTCTACGCGAGCTCCGGTATATGCTTCGATACGGCGTACACCGGCAGCTACCGAACTCTCAGAGATAATTTTTACCATACCGATATTTCCGGTAGCGGCAACGTGGGTACCTCCACAGAATTCAATGGATGAGCCAAACTGGATAACACGTACGTGGTCACCATATTTCTCGCCGAACAGGGCGATTGCGCCCAGTTCTTTCGCTTCTTCGATAGGGATGTTGCGGTGTTCCTGTAATGGAACATTGGCACGTATCTTGGCGTTTACCAGATGCTCTACTTTGCGGAGTTCTTCGTCTGTCACTTTCTGGAAGTGAGAGAAGTCAAAACGCAGAGAGTCCGGTGTAACCAATGATCCTTTCTGCTCTACATGTTCGCCTAAAACTTCACGGAGCGCTTCGTCCAGCAAGTGGGTAGCCGAGTGATTGGCTGCACAAGCGGCACGTTTGTCTGTGTCTACACATGCCATCATCGGAGCTTCCGGATGTTCGGGCAGTTTCTTTGTAATATGTATCGGAAGATTATTTTCTTTCTTGGTGTCGATTACTTCGATAGTCTCGAATTCGTTTACCAATACACCGGTATCACCTACCTGGCCACCGCTCTCTGCATAGAACGGAGTGTAGTCCAGTACGATCTGATACAGAGTTTGGTTTTTCTGTTTCACCTGGCGATAACGCAGGATGGAGGTTTCGTATTCCGTGTAATCGTAGCCTACAAATTCAGTAGTTCCTTCTTTCAGTATGATCCAGTCACCTGTCTCTATGGCAGCTGCATTGCGGGCACGTTGTTTCTGCTGTTGCATTTCGGCATCGAACTCTTCGACATTGACTGTCATACCATTTTCACGCAGAATCAACTCTGTCAGGTCGAGTGGGAAACCGAATGTATCATATAATGTGAAAGCGTCTTTACCGCTGATTTCAGTCTTTCCGTTAGCTTTGGTGTCAGCCATTGTTTTATCGAGCAGGCGGATACCGGTTTCCAAAGTACGGAGGAATGATTCTTCTTCTTCTTTGATAACCTTTTCGATCAACTCTTTTTGAGCAATCAGTTCCGGATAGGCATCTCCCATGCTGTCAATCAGAACCGGAAGTAATTTGTACATAAATGCCTGTTTCTGTCCAAGGAATGTATATCCGTAACGAACGGCACGACGCAGGATACGACGAATCACGTAACCGGCTTGGCATTCGAAGGCAATTGTCCGTCAGTAATTGAGAACGCAATGGTACGGATGTGGTCGGCAATAACACGCATGGCAATGTCGTTCTGTTCATTTTTGCCATATTCCGTTCCGGCCATTTGGGCGATTGCTTTAATCAACGGCTGGAATACGTCCGTGTCGTAATTGGATGTTTTACCCTGCAAAGCCATGCACAGGCGTTCGAATCCCATACCGGTATCGATCACTTTCGCCGGAAGCGGCTCAAGAGTGCTGTCGGCTTTGCGGTTGTATTGCATGAATACAAGATTCCAGATTTCGATAACCTGGGGATGATCGTGGTTCACCAAGTCGCGTCCTGAAATCTTGGCACGCTCTTCTGCAGGACGGAGGTCGATGTGGATCTCCGAACACGGACCGCAAGGGCCTGTATCACCCATTTCCCAAAAGTTATCATGTTTGTTTCCGTTGATGATATGGTCTTTAGGCAAGTATTGCTCCCAGTAAGAGGCGGCCTCGTTATCACGCTCCAGGCCCTCTTCCGGGTTACCTTCGAATACTGTTGCATACAGGTGTTCCGGATTCAGTTTCAGGACGTCTACCAGATATTCCCATGCCCAACTGATGGCTTCTTTCTTGAAGTAATCACCGAACGACCAGTTACCCAGCATTTCGAACATGGTGTGATGGTAGGTATCGTGTCCTACTTCTTCAAGGTCATTGTGCTTGCCGCTTACACGAAGGCACTTTTGTGAGTCCGCGACTCTGTGGTATTTCGCCGGGTGGTTACCCAAAATAATATCTTTAAACTGGTTCATCCTGCATTGGTAAACATCAGGGTGGGGTCATCTTTAATCACCATTGGAGCCGAAGGAACAATCTGATGTCCTTTTGACTCGAAGAAATTCTTAAACGAATCTCTGGTTTCTTTTGCAGTCAACATACTTCTATATATCTATTGTTGAGGTTAATATTCTGAAAAAAGCAGTGCAAAGATAGCTTGTTTTTATTATTTTTGCCGTATTAACAAGCGAAATATTTATAAGATGCGCAAAGTTTACTACATCTATAATCCGCAAACGCAGACTTATGACCGGATTTATCCGACTGTCCGACAACGGGCGCTGAGCATTCTCCGCCGTCTTTTTATAGGAATGGGACTGGGAGCCGGCAGTTTCATCATTCTGTTACTGATTTTCGGTTCTCCCTCAGAGAAGGAGTTGCGGAAAGAAAATAGCCAACTCTTGGCGCAATATAACGTACTCTCTCGTCGTCTTGACGAGGCGATGGGGGTGCTTCAGGATATCCAGCAGCGTGATGATAACCTCTATAGAGTGATTTTTATGGCCGATCCTGTTTCACCGGCTATTCGTCAGGCCGGTTATGGTGGTACGAACCGTTACGAACAATTGATGGATATGGCTAACTCAAAGTTGGTGATCAACACTACCCAAAAGATGGATGTACTGAGCAAACAGCTTTATATCCAGTCCAAGTCATTTGACGATGTAGTGGCAATGTGTAAAAATCATGATCAGATGCTGAAATGTATTCCCGCCATCCAGCCTATATCCAATAAGGACCTTCGGAAGACAGCATCCGGTTATGGGACACGGATTGACCCCATCTACGGAACAACGAAATTTCATGCCGGCATGGACTTCTCGGCGCATCCGGGTACGGACGTGTATGCCACGGGTGATGGTACGGTTGTGAAAATGGGATGGGAGACCGGTTATGGCAATACTGTCGAGATTGACCATGGCTTCGGATATCGTACCCGCTACGCCCATTTACAGGAGTTTCGTACTAAACTGGGTAAAAAGGTCGTGCGTGGTGAAGTTATAGCCGGGGTAGGAAGTACGGGAAAGAGTACCGGCCCGCATTTGCATTACGAAGTGCACGTCAAAGGACAGGTGGTCAATCCGGTGAACTATTACTTTATGGATTTGAGTGCGGAAGATTATGAACGGATGATTCAGATTGCCGCCAACCACGGTAAAGTATTTGACTAAAAGAGAAGAAAATCATGCAAAATACGGAGAGAGACCTGAAATTATATTACTCTATCAGTGAAGTTGCCCAAATGTTTGATGTCAACGAATCGTTGCTTCGTTTCTGGGAAAAGGAGTTCCCGCAGATATCCCCAAAGAAAGGGAGTCGTGGCGTGCGCCAGTATAGGAAAGAGGATGTGGAAACCATTCGCCTGATCTATCATTTGGTGAAAGAAAGAGGAATGACTCTGCCCGGAGCTCGCCAGAAACTGAAAGATAACAGGGAAGCGACGATCCGGAATTTTGAAATTATCGACCGTTTGAAGCAGATTCGTCAAGAGTTGATCGGAATGAGGGATGCTTTGGATGGGTTTTCAACAAGACGGGAAGAGGAGCAATGAGTGATTGTTCAAGCACTCATTGTTCCTCTTCCCGTTATTTAATTTATTGTTTTGTTAGTTTTCTACACGTGTCACCGACTTTATATTCGGAATCTTGCGCAGGTTGTTGCAAATAGCTTTTACATCTTCCACATCGTGCACATACAATTGGACCTTTCCTTCGAAAATGCCATCGTCCGTTTCCATATCCAGTTTCCGGATATTCACATTAAGCTGGCGTGAAATAACTTGTGTAATTTCATTCAGCAGCCCTACATTATCTATTCCTTTAATATAAATGTATACCAGGAACGAAAGTTTCTTGTGTGTATCCCATTCAGTGGCAATGATGCGGTTGCCGTAGCTGCTTTTCAGTTTGGCCGCTACCGGACATTGACGCTTGTGGATGATGATGCGGTCATTCTCGTCCATGTATCCCAGTACGTCGTCACCGGGGATGGGATGACAACATTCGGCCATGATATATTTCTTTTGCAGGGCATCTTCCGTCAGTTTGAGAATTTGTTTGGTGTTGATTTTTTCCTTTTCCTGCGGTTCTTTTTCCTCCTGCTGTTTATCCTTATTATTGCCAAAAGAGAAAGTCAGATACTTCATCCAGTTGCTGCTTTGTTTCTCTTTCAGTTCATTTTTGTCGGCATCTCCCAGAACGATGGTTTTGTTACCGATGGCTACAAGAAACTCTTCTTCGTTCTTCATGTTATGCAGTTTGCACAACTTCTCGATGACGGCTGCCTCCGGGCGGATCTCTTCTTTCTTAAAGAATTCATTTAACAATTCTTCTCCTTCTTTCTGGAAGGTTTTTCGTTCCTTACGCAGAATAGCCGCAATCTTAGCTCTTGCACGCGCAGTAGTGGCAAACACTTCCCATTGGGGCTGTACACGCTGTGACTTGGATGTCAGGATTTCCACTTGGTCACCACTTTGCAGCTTATGGCTTAGCGGTACCAGTTTATGATTCACTTTGGCACCTATACAGTGGCTTCCTATATCCGTGTGCAGTGAGAAGGCGAAATCCAGGGCAGTGGAGTTCTGCGGCATGGTTTTGAGCTCTCCTTTCGGGGTGAAGACAAAGATCTCCGAGGCGAATAAGTTTAATTTGATTGTATCGAGAAAGTCGATGGCATCCGGCTGCGGATCGTCGAGTATCTCTTTAATGGTACGCAACCATTTCTCCAGTTCGCCTTCGTCTTCGCTGCCTCCTCCTTCTTTATATTTCCAGTGAGCGGCAAATCCCTGTTCGGCTACATCGTTCATCCGCTCACTGCGTATCTGGACTTCGATCCACTGACCATTATTGCCCATCAAAGTGACGTGCAGTGCCTGGTATCCGTTAGCTTTGGGGTGGCTCACCCAGTCGCGCAGACGGTCGGGATGCGGTTTATAGATTTTGGAGATAGAAACATAAATATCGAAACAGTCGTTCAGTTCCTCATCCATGTTGCGTGGTTCGAAAATGATCCGTACAGCCAGAAGATCATAAATCTCTTCGAAAGGAACATGTTTGGTCTGCATCTTGTTCCAGATAGAGTAGATGGACTTCACACGTGCCAGGATTCGATATTTTAATCCCATTTTATCCAACTGCTCGCGTATGGGAGCGGTGAATTCGTTGAATACCTTATCGCGTTCGGCGGCTGTTGCGTTCAGCTTTTCTTCAATCTCCTGATATTCTTCAGGATGTTCATATTTGAAACTGAGGTTTTCCAGTTCCGTCTTGATCTTATACAGTCCCAGGCGATTGGCAAGAGGGGCGTAAATATAAAGGGTTTCGCCTGCAATCTTATATTGCTTGTTGGGCAACATGGAACCTAGTGTACGCATGTTGTGCAGGCGGTCGGCAATCTTGATCAGGATCACCCGGATATCATCAGACATGGTGAGCAGGAGTTTCTTGAAGTTTTCTGCTTGTGCCGAAGCCCGGTCACCAAAAATACCTCCGGAGATTTTGGTCAGTCCGTCGACAATCTGTGCAATCTTGGCCCCGAAGATATTTTCGATATCTTCTACTGTATAATCGGTGTCCTCGACAACATCGTGCAGCAAAGCGGCACAAATGGAAGTCGAGCCGAGGCCTATTTCATTACATACGATCTTCGCGACGGCAATGGGGTGCATGATATACGGTTCCCCCGAGCGTCGTTTGATGCCTTTATGTGCCTGGTTGGCGAAATTGAAGGCCTTGGTTATAATCTCAATACGTTTGCGGTGCTTGGTAGCAAGATAATCGTTCAGCAATTCCTGAAACGCTTGTTCAATCATCTGCTCTTCAGCTATTTCTTTCTGGTTCTCAGTGTCCATAATTTAGTCCTTTCGTTCCTTTTCTGCAAAAATAATCAAATTTAAACATCAGGCAAGCGAAAGGCGATTTATTTGTATATTTTCAAACGTTTTCCTGCGGAAATGTTAGTTCCCCGCAATCCGTTCCAGTTTTGAAGATCTTTTACGCGTACACCATATTTTGCCGCAATGGCTCCCAGGGTATCCCCGTTTTTGATTTTATAGTAAGTGGGTGTACCACTGCCGGCTTTGGCAGAGCTACCTCTCCTCTTGGAGGCTGAACTGTCGTCCCTGATGGCCACTGTACGCCGATTCTTGAACAGTTCGCCGGCACGGTGGGCATAAATCGTATCCTGACGGTCGATGAACGAACTGACCGCGTTTTGTGGAAGGCGCAGTGTGTACGACTTGCTTTCGCCCGGTATGATTTCTTTTTTATATTGTGGATTGAGACTTCTGATTTGGTCCATTGGGACGTTGCATAAGTCGGCGATCTGCTGGAAATGGAGGTTTTTGTTAACTTGAATCGTATCAGTGCTTTCGGGAATATTGGTTTCCATCGGGCAGATATTGTGATCACAGTAATAGGTCATTACATAGTTCGCGGCGATAAATGCCGGTACGTAACCTCTTGTTTCTTTGGGCAGATAATTATAAATACTCCAATAGTCGGTTTCTCCTCCCGAGCGGCGGATGGCTTTGTTGATAGTGCCTGGTCCGCAGTTGTAAGCCGCAATCACAAGGTTCCAGTCATGATAAATGTCATATAGATCCTTCAGGTAGCGTGCTGCTGCCCAAGTTGCTTTTATCGGGTCACGACGGTCGTCCACCAGGCTGTTTGACTCCAGACCGTACATTTTGCCGGTTCCGATCATGAACTGCCACAAGCCTCCTGCACCGGCGCGCGATACTGCCGACGGGTTCAAGGCCGATTCGATAATAGGCAGATATTTCAATTCCAATGGTAAATTATACGCATCAAGGGCCTCCTCAAAGATAGGCATATAGAAGTTGCAGGCACTCAACATAAAAGAGACTTGATTCCGCAGCGTCCGGCATACATATCAATAAATTTACGTACAATTTCGTTGTATGGCATTTCCATAACGGTCGGCATGCGTGATAGGCGGTCGATGTATACGGAGTCGCTGAACAGCGGGTTAATCTCCGCTGTACTGCAGTCTTTTCCTAAGTCGATATAATTCTTGGCTTTCCAGTCGTTGAGCAGGCTATCGAGAGGATAAGTCATACTTTTGGGAAGCTCGATGCTCTCTTGGCGTTCTTTGCCGTTGTCGCGAATCACTACGTCTACACTCTGTGCGTTTACCTTGGGTGTGGCAAACAAAAATAATAAAATCAGGGGGCAATAGTTTGCTAATTTCTTCATTCTTATTTGTTCAATCTTCATGGGTTAAAATCTGAGGCTGCATTGCACGCCTACCGACTTGCTGCCGGGTTGCAACGGGTTGTTATTTATAATAGTAGGTTCCACCCTCATACTCAGGTCGGGTGATATGTCGAAATTCGATAGTTCCGCATCCACATAGGCGTCGATGATGGAAATCAGATATACACCGATGACGGCGAATATACTGAGATCCCGATAGCGCCGGTATGTGTCCTTTCGTTTGCGGAGCAGGTCTTTCAGTTGCGTATCGGTATAGTTATGATTCGGAGGAAGCAAATCCTGAAAACTGTTGGTATTAGGATTGTTATCCATAATATCCATATACGCCTGAGCATAGTCTTTATACATTTTCCCGTTCCAGCTCAATGCGTAAGCACATCCGGCAAATCCACCATATATAATAGGTAACTTCCAGTATTTGCGGTTATAAATTTGTCCTCCGCCCGGAAATACGATGGCATACCAGGTAGCTTTCGTCGGGTTAGGTACGAAAAGCTTCTTGGGCATGACGGGTGGCAGGCTATCTGCCTTTACGACCGATGGCATGACGGGTGTTTCTATCCTTTCCAGGTTCTGTCGGTTGACTTCCTCCAGGCTGTCTGCCGTAACGATAGCGGGTTTCAGGTTCTCCAAACTGTCTATCGGTGGGAGGACGACTGCTTTCTCCACTTTTACGCTGTCGGTGGCCGGAGTAGAAACGACCGGCTCGCGATGGCGGCGTGCCCGTGCTTTGGGGGCTTCGCGTACCGGAGAAATGGAGTCTTGGGATACTTTGACAGGCTCCTGTGCATACACATCAATCCCTGCTACCTGAAAGAAACAGAGAAGCAGGGCAATGTATAACGGGTATGTTTTAGTTTTTTTGCCATTTATTTCTTCAGTGAATCGAAGATTTCCATGATACGTTCCAACTCTTCTTCATTGCTGAAGGGGATGCTTATTTTTCCTTTTCCCTTTTCAGAACAGGTCAGTTGTACCTTAGTGTTAAAGAATCCCGAAAGGTGCTGTTTCAGCATATTGAATTCTTCGGGCAGTTTGGCCCGTTTCGGGGTTATCTTTTTGGTTCCGCTCTTTACGGCTTCTCCCTCGCTCAGCGATTTCACGATCTCTTCTACTTTGCGAACGGAGTATCCGTGTTCCAGAATCTCTTCGAATATTTTAACTTGTAGTTTCGGATCGCCTAATGTGATCAGTGCCCGGGCGTGTCCCATGTCTATCTGCTTGTTTGCAGGGCCATTTGTATCGGTGCCGGCAGTTTCAGCAGGCGCAGATAGTTGGCAATGGTCGTACGCTTCTTGCCGACACGTTCACTCAGCCGTTCCTGTGTCAGGTCATATTGCTCTATCAGGTGCTGGTAGGCCAGTGCGATTTCCACTGAATTAAGATCCTCACGCTGGATATTCTCTATCAGCGCCATTTCCATCACGTTTTCATCATCGGCTGTCCGGATATATGCGGGAATAGTATCCAGTCCGGCTTTCTGAGAGGCGCGGTAGCGGCGTTCTCCGGCAATAATCTGGTACTCGTCGTCCGAGACTTTACGTAAGGTGATGGGTTGGATAATTCCTATTTCTCTGATCGAATCGGCCAACTCCTCCAGTGCCGTTTCATCAAACTCACGGCGTGGTTGGTTGGGGTTGACGGAGATTTTCGACAGTTCTATTTCGTTAATAGACGAAGAACCTTCGGTTTTCACCTCTTCCATGGAGAGTAGGGCGTCCAGCCCGCGGCCTAATGCATTTCTTCTCTGTGTTGCCATATCTTCGTTTATTTACTGTTTCTGCTTATTAGTTCTTTAGCCAGCGCCAAATGATTTTTCGCTCCGGTGGACTCTGCATCATATAAGATGGTGGGGAGGCCGTAGCTGGGGGCTTCACTCAGTTTTACGTTACGCTGGATGACGGTTTTGAACACCAGTTCCTGGAAGTGGCGTTTCACTTCATCATAGATTTGGTTGGCTTGACGCAGACGTGAGTCGTACATGGTCAGCAGAAAACCTTCTATTTCGAGTGCCGGGTTCAGTTTCGATTTGATGATCTTGATGGTATTCAGCAGTTTGCTGATTCCCTCAAGGGCAAAATATTCCGCTTGTACGGGGATAATCACCGAATCGGCTGCCGTGAGGGCATTGATTGTGATCAGTCCCAGCGAAGGAGAGCAGTCTATCAAAATATAATCATACTCTTCCTTTAACGGAGTCAGCACTTCTTTCAGTATCTTTTCGCGGTTTTGAGATTTAGCATTTCTATTTCGCTGCCTACGAGATTAATGTGCGATGAAATGACTTTCAACGAATCAAATA
>ENA-OQIC01000188-OQIC01000188.1-human-gut-metagenome-genome-assembly--contig:-NODE-188-length-28383-cov-2.744373_pt1 | contig 28383 bp, 30 predicted proteins | sample MGYA00242572_ERZ504736 | MGnify/ENA primary metagenome ERZ504736 (study PRJEB26092, sample SAMD00036201) | human gut metagenome | host: Homo sapiens | study: EMG produced TPA metagenomics assembly of...
GAAAGATATCGATGGTCAGCTGAATCTTTTTGATGAAGCCGAGCAGGAAGCAGATCCGACATGGAAACAGGAACTTCCTGATGACATCACTGTTCCGGAACATAAGCGAAAAGCACGACGGACACATGCAGATCTCTTTAAAAATGTTCCTTCCTGCGACGAGATCATTTCTCTTCCGGAGGAGGAGCGAAACTGTCCAACCTGCGGAACGCAGATGGAATGTATCGGGAAAGAATTCGTCCGCCATGAATTTCGCTTTACCCCTGCCAAAGGAAAAGTAGTAAATATCTATCGTGAAACCTATAAATGCCCGGAGTGTGCATATCAGAGGAACATCCGATGATCAGACATTTGTCAAAGCCCCTGTTCAGGAATCATTGATCCCGGAAAGTTATGCATCGGAATCCGTTGTCGGATGGGCAATGCACCAGAAGTACCAGAATGGTCTGCCGTTAAACCGGCAGGAAGAGGACTGGAAGCAACTGGGTGTCCCATTAAGCCGGGCTACGCTTGCTAACTGGATCATTTACTGTGCCGAGAATTATCTCCGTCATGTTTATGATTATTTTCACTGTCAGTTACGGATGCGTAAATATCTGATGGCAGATGAAACCCGGGTTCAGGTACTGAATGAACCGGAGCGTAATCCTGAAACGGATTCCTGGATGTGGCTCTTCCGCAGTGGAGAAGATGGACTTCCGCCGATCCTGCTCTATCATTATACAGAGACAAGGGCAAAGTTCCATGCAGCATCTTTCCTACAGGGTTCAGCGGATATCTGGAGACTGATGGATATCAGGGTTATAATAATCTGCCGGATATCAAGCGCTGCTCTTGCTGGGCACATGTGAGACGTTACTTCACAGATGCCATACCGAAAGGGAAAGAGTATGATTACAGCCTTCCGGCAGTGCAGGGAGTACAGTTCTGTTGCAAGCTGTTTGATTGTGAGCGGTACTCAAAAGCAAAAAATCACACTGCGGAGCAGAGAAAACAATTTCGTCTTGAAAAGGAGAAGCCGATACTGGAGGTATTCTGGAATTGGCTGGATCAACAGCGCCCAAACAAGGGAACCCGTTTGGCGAAAGCGGTGAACTATGCCCAAAATCGGAAAGACACCCTGATGACCTATCTGGAAGACGGTCATTGCAGTTTATCCAACAATCTTAGTGAGAATGCAATCAGACCATTCACTGTTGGCCGGAAGAACTGGCTGTTCAGCGCCAGTCCTAAAGGAGCCACCGCTAGTGCTATTGTGTATACAATAGTTGAGATGGCAAAAGCGAATGATCTGAATACCTATAAATATCTGACATATCTCTTATCACAACGGCCAAACGATAAAATGTCAGATGAACAGCTGGAACAACTTGCTCCATGGAGCGAGACTGCGAAAGCGAACTGTCAAAACTAAAATAAAGTAAAACGCTTGCATCTATCATTTTGGTGCAAGCGTAATTTACGAGTAACGTAGCAATATTTTGCGCTTACCTTAAATCTTGGGTAGCTTTACTGTCTACGTTTTAAACTCATAATGATAGTAAATAGATTTTTACTACACTCCGCTTGATAGGAGATAGAAATTTACTACATTTGGAGGTTTCATTATGAGTAAGAAACGTGCTCCAGGGCGTTCCCTGACGAATGGATGGAACTGGTAATCGAATGCAGACAAAGTGGCCTGACAGATGCTGCATGGTGTAATGAGCATGGGATATCTCCCAGCTGTTTTTACAATGCAGTTACCCGTCTCCGCAAAAAAGCCTGTCAGATACCGGATCCAGCCCCCAAAGCCAGCACTCTTGACCTTACATCCCATAAACAGGATGTAGTCAGATTGCTATAGAACCGGAGTCTTCTCCGGCAGGACTGATCCCAGATAATGGAAACAGACCTATGCACCTTGACAATTCACATACGATTGAAATCGAAGCAGACGGATTGCTTATACGAATGAGTAATGAGATTAAACCGTTACTTCTGAAGATGCTTATGGATACGCTTAAGGAGTCGTTATGTTAGCGGACATCTCAAGTGTTGATGCAATCTATATCGTCTGTGGCAGAACAGATATGCGCAAGTCCATTGATGGATTATGTGCGATCATCCAGGAACAGTTTTCGATGGAGATCGACCATGCACTTTTTCTTTTCTGCGGTCGTAAATGCGACCGTATCAAAGCTATTTTAAAAGAACCTGACGGGATCGTTATGATCTACAAAAGACTGACCGCCCAGGGATCTTACCGGTGGCCCAGGAATAAATCTGAGGTCCGGAATCTTACATGGCGGGAGTTCGACTGGCTGATGTCTGGCATTGATATTGAGCAGCCCAAAGCGATCAAGGCAACATAAAAAAGATGCACATAAAACTCTTGCTTTTTGCTGTATTTTCGGCACTTTCAAGGTCTGGTAAATTCGCTGTTTTGCTGGGAAAAGCCACTGTTTTCTGGTATAATGGAAACATCAGAAACAGGAGGAAAAAGCAGTGGCAGACAGTTCCAAAGATATCCAGCTCCGTGAGCTGAAGGACATGATAAACGATCTCAAAAAGATGATAAAAACACTTCAGGCAACTGTCGATGCTGCCAATAAACGGGAAGAGGCTCTTACCCAGGAACGGGATAACCTGAAAGAAGAGATAGACCTTCTCCGTAAAAAACTGTTTGGCACCTCCAGTGAAAAAAGAACCATCGATATTCCAGGCCAGTTAAACTTTTTCAATGAAGCGGAACTGGAACAGGATCCAGAAGCTGTAAAAGCAGAGGATCTTGAGGCACTTCTTCCGGAAAAAACAGCAAAAAAACGAAAAGCAAGAGCTACAGATGCTGAACGGTTTAAGGGAGTTCCTGTTGAGAAAAAGTATCTGGAACTTTCTGAGGAAGAGAAACTCTGCCCTGCCTGTGGTACCCCACTGAAAGAAATCGGGGAAGAGTTTGTCCGCCGGGAGCTGGTTTTTGTACCGGCAAAACTGAAAGTATATGAATACTACAGTAAGAGCTATGAGTGCCCGCAGTGCAAGCTTCAGGATATACCGGTTATCAAAAAGGAAAAGATGGCAGATCCCATATGCTTTATGGAATGGCTTCTGCCGGAACGGTTGCTGGGTAATGTACCAGAAGTTTTGTAATGGTCTTCCATACTACCGTCAGGAAAAGGACTGGAAACAGTATGGCGTGGAGATCACCAGAGCTACTATGCAAACTGGGTGATCCGGAATTCTGAAGCATTTTTTCTTCCTATGTACGAATACTTCCACAGGAAACTTCTGGAACGTGGATTCGCGATGGCAGATGAAACGCCACTTCAGGTTCTGCATGAACCGGAACGCCGCGCGCAAACCAAGTCATATATGTGGCTGTTCCGCAGCGGTGAAGACGGAGGACCACCTATTATCCTCTATAAATACTCGGAGACCCGGGCCGGGGACAATGCCGTAGATTTTCTTCACGGCTTCAAGGGTTATCTGATGTGTGATGGCTATAGCGGATACAATAAAGTACCGGATGCCAAACGCACAGCCTGCTGGGCACACATCAGAAGATATCTGACAGATGCCATCCCTAAGGGAAAGGCGCTGGATTATACTCAGCCATCCGTACAGGGAATGCTGTACATTAACCAGCTCTTCCATCTGGAAGATGTGATCAGATCAAAGTATTCTTCCTTCGATGCTATTAAAAAGGCTCGCCTTGAAAAAGAAAAGCCGGTAGTAGAAGGCTTTTTGTCGTGGCTTGATCAGCAGAACCCTATCCGTGGAAGCAGAATGGACAAAGCTGTCACCTACATTCAGAATCGCCGCTCCTATCTGTCCACCTATCTGGAAGACGGCCGCTGCAGTTTTTCTAATAATCTCAGTGAAAATGCGATTCGCCCATTTACAGTAGGTCGTAAAAACTGGCTGTTCTGTGATACACCAAACGGAGCCCAGGCCAGCGCTATCGTGTACACAATGGTAGAAATGGCAAAAGCCAATGGAGTAAACGTCTATCACTATCTTACCTATCTGCTGGAAAAACTGCCTGATGACAGGATGAGTGATGATGAATTAGAACTTCTGGCGCCATGGAACGAAACCGTCAAAGCTGAAATCGAACGTCGTGCAAACGAATCAAATCAATCATATGTGAATTGTCAAGGTGCTCCGGCTACTGAAAAGTAGTCGGGGATTTTTTTATCATACCAAAAAATTAAGCGCTTACCCTTAAAGAAATCCACACCCGGAGAAAATGCAGTAAATAAGCTGTTTCCAGCCGCTCTGAGAGAAAAGTTACAAAAGAATCTTATCAAAAGTATGCCTGAAAAGAACCTGGTGTTGTATGCATCGCCGGGAGAAAAAGGCAGAAAGAAAAAAGTAAAAATAGTGCAGTATCCCGGAAGAGCAGGAAAGGGAAGTTTTTACAAGTGAGTTTGCTAAAAAAATGCAAAGTGGGTGTGCGAAGGGACGTGGAGAAAAAGGAAAAAGCCGTTTTTGGGATTCTGGTTCTGGGAAAAGATTGGCGTAAAATCAACGTTTTTCAGGCTTTTGGGGATTCCGGAATGCGGTTTTGGGAAAAGAAACGATGTGATAATCCTGATTTTGGGAGGATAATGTCAGATTTGGGAACATTTCTGGGAAAGGAAGACAGCATAATTGAATTTCAATGCAATGTGATGCTGTCCGGTCTGGAAGCCGGGGAATACAGCTCGGATTTTGTCTGTGAGAAACAGAATGGTGATTTGATGGTCAGGGAGTGTGTGGAACGAAGATTCTTAAAGAAGCCAATGACTGTGAAATTACTGGATGCATCAAGGGAGTGCTGGACAAGAATTAAAAAAATTGTTGATGATGTTATTATGAGAACACGCTTTATATGTAATTCAGAGATTGAAAAAATCAATTTTAGATTGAAATAAACTGGGTTTGACGATATAATGAAAAGAAATGATAAATAGTTGTAATGATACGAAAGGGATAATAATGGCAATCAGATACAACAAATTATGGAAGAAATTAATAGATGAAAATATGATGAAAGTTGACCTTAGAGATCAGGCAGGAATTACAACAAATGCACTGGCGAAACTAGGGAAGAATGAACATGTAAGTACACAAGTTTTGGAAAAGTATGTAAAGTATTGCATTGTGAGATACAGGATATCATGGAATTTGTTCCAGACGAGGAAAGGGAAGAAAAGTAATATGGCTAAGAAGAAAACAACTGAAAAGGCATTAAACATAGATAATATTTTATTTAATTGTAGAGATTATTTGCGTGCGGCACGTAACTCCGGCTCATTCTTTGAAAAAAGAGATATGATGCTTACGCTAGTGTTCTTGAGGTTTATCGGCGAAAAGTATGAGGATGGAATTAAAAATCTAAAACAGACACTTAAAGAGCAGGGATTAGATCCGGAAGATGAGAACATTAGAGCAGCATTCTTTGATGATGCTACTTTTGCAGATGGTACATATAATTTACCACCAGAAGCAAGATGGTCGACTATTATCAGTACACCGGCACCACAGCTTAATGTTGCACTTGATACAGCTTTGCAAAGGCTTGAGGAAGAAGATCCACAGTTGAAAGGCTGTTTTGTTAAAGGAACATTTACAGCACGCAATTTAGCAGCTAATGATATAAAGAAAATTGTTGATGAAGTGAACAAAATCAGTCATAAGACATTTGGAGAGGAAAAAGACCTTATTGGTCGTGTATACGAATACTTTCTTAAGGAGTTCGCAGTAAATGCTACAAAGGAGGAAGGAGAATTTTATACACCTCATGACGTAGTTCAACTTATTGCAACGATGATTGAGCCTTATGATGGCACCTTATATGATCCTTGCTGTGGTTCAGGAGGAATGTTTATTCAGAGTGCTGAACTTGTAAAGTCAAAGCAGGGAAACTTAAATGGTATCAATGTATATGGTCAGGAAAAAGAACCGGCTACATATCGCCTTGCGAAAATGAATTTGGCTTTGCGTGGAATAAGCCATAATCTAGGAGAAGAAGCAGATTCATCATTTACACATGATTTACACAAGGGGCTGCACTTTAACTATATTATGGCAAATCCACCTTTTAATCTGAAAGGCTGGTATAATGACAATTTGAAAAATGACCCTCGTTGGTCTGACTATCAAACGCCACCTGAAAGTAACGCAAATTATGCATGGATTTTGCATATACTTCACATTTGAAGAAAACTGATGGAGTAGCAGGATTCCTTCTTGCGAATGGTGCGTTGAATGATAGTGATACATTGGAAATACGTAAGGAACTGATTCAGAATGATAAAATTGAGGCTATCGTTGTTCTGCCAAGAGAATTGTTTATTACAACAGATATCAGTGTTACTCTTTGGATACTGAATCAGAATAAAAAAGGTGGAAAATACCATGGAAGAAATCTCCGAAATCGCGAGCATGAGATACTCTTTATGGATTTACGCCAATGGACAGAAAATGCTGTTAAGGGTGAGAGCAAAAAGAAAGTTCGGTTGAATACAGAACAAATTGAGAAGGCAGCAGATATTTATCACACATGGCAATGTGAGGGAACTGATGGAGCAGACTATGAGATGCCAGAACTTTACCGTAGTGTGTGCATTAATGAAATTGAAAATAAAGGCTGGGCTCTCACACCAAGCAAATACATTGAGTTTATTGACCATGATTTAGAAATTGATTATGAAAAAGAAATGGCTCGTATTCAATCTGAAATGAAAGAGGTTATGAAACAAGAAAAGAAATCCCAGCAGATGCATGAGGAAGCATTTAGGGGGATTGGATATGGGATTGACTAAATATAAACTTGGTGAATTGATTGAATTAGTACAAGACACAAATTCTGAATTGCAATATGGTCCTGATGATGTTAAAGGAATGACAATTACAAAGGAGGTTATACCTACAAAAGCAAATGTCTCAGAAACTGATTTATCAAAATTTCTTGTGGTTCACCCAGGAGAATTTATTTATAATCCGCGGACACATGGAAAAAGAATTGGTTTTGGATATAATAATACTAATGATAACTTTATCATTAGTTGGAATAATATTGCTTTTAAGGTAAAACCATCTATGAAAAAGATTGTTTTGGCAGATTACTTATTTTTGCACTTTAAACGTGATGAATGGGACAGAGAAGCTTGTTATCAATCTTGGGGAAGTTCAACAGAAGTCTTTTCGTGGGATACTCTGTGTGATATGAGTGTTGACTTACCTGTTTTTTCAATACAACAAAAGTATGTAGATGTCTATAATGCTATGCTTGAAAATCAAAAAAGTTATGAGTGTGGTTTAGAGGATTTAAAACTTGTTTGTGATGCGTATATTGAAGATTTGAGGAGACAAATGCCTTGTGAGGCAATTGCCACCTATGTAGAAGAGGTCAATAAAAAAAATATTGGTAATCTCAAGTTGGATTCTGTACGAGGTATAGCAACAAGTAAAGAATTCATCAATACTAAAGCTAATATGGAGGGGGTTTCTCTAGAAAATTACAAGGTAGTAGAGCCTGGAATGATTGCTTTTATTTCTGACACTTCACGAAGAGCAGATAAAATGTCGTTAGCTTTGAATCAGTCGGGGGAGAACTATTTAGTATCGTCAATATCAACTGTAATACAAACTGATAATACTAAACTACTTCCTAAATATTTGTATTTATTTTTTGCAGAACAGAATTTGATCGATATGCCCGTTTTCATTCGTGGGGGAGTGCAAGAGAAACATTTAGCTTGATGATATGAAAGAAGTACGAATGCCACTTCCATCTATTGACGTTCAAAAAGACATAGTTGGTATTTATGAAGCATACAAAATACGAAAAGAGATTAACGAAAAACTCAAAGCACAGATAAAAGACATCTGTCCTATTCTTATTAAAGGTTCTATAGAAGAGGCAAGAAAAGCAAAGGAGGCATAGCCTATGGCAAGATTAAAAGAATACAATGGTCATTATTGTGAATCAGAATATGAATATGCCTTTATTGGCTTTTTAGAAGCGGAAGGTTGGAAGTATTCTTCTGGCAATAATATCTCTCGTGTCACAAAAAGAGATGTACTGATTGCTGATGATTTCAAGAAGTTTATAGCAGACACCAACCCGGATTTGACAGAAGACGAGGTGACAAAGATATATGATAATGTTCGTCTTGTAGGTGCGGAAAGTGATTTTGCTACTTTGCATAAAGTATACGGCTGGATGGTAAATGGTGTTCAGTTTACACCGCAGGATGAGCTACCAAGAATGATACCACTTATTGATTTTGATAATTGGAATAAGAATATCTTCCGTGTAGTGAATCAGTTTACAGTGGAATATACAAACAATGGTCAAAAAGAAAATCGTAGACCGGATGTGCTTTTGTTTGTAAATGGTATACCTCTGTGTGTCATTGAGTTGAAAAATCCCACTGATGCCAATGCGACTATTTATGATGCTTGGGAACAAATTAATATTCGATACTGGAGAGATATTCCACACCTTTTACATTATTGCCCTTTGGCTTGCATTTCAGATGGTGTGAAAACAAGATTAGGTACAGTACGTACACCTTACGAGCACTTTTATGCTTGGCGTAGAGTAAATGAAGGAGACGCTGTATCCACCTTACCTTTTGCAGAAACAGAAACTATGATAAAGGGTGTTTATTCACCAGAGCGATTCTTGGAGATTTTCAGAGATTATATTTATTTTCAGGATAGTATTTATGATAGCGATGAGCAAGAAATTGTATGTCGTTATCCACAATTTTTTGCTACAAGATTACTCAAACAAAGTATTATTAATCGGTAGTTGAAAAAAGTGGTAAAGGTGGTACATACTTTGGAGCAACCGGATGTGGAAAAACATATACGATGGCTTTTCTTGCACGTCAGCTTGCACTTCGTTGTACGGATATTCCGGAAATCGGTTCACCAACAATTATATTAATTGTTGATAGAGATGAACTGCAAAAACAAGGTTCAAAACTTTTTACAAAGAGTAAAGAGTTTCTTAATCTGGGTGAAGTATCTGTTGTAAAAAACAGAGCACAGTTGAGGCAGGAACTTGGTGCAAGACAAAGTGGCGGTTTTTATATTTGTACCATTCAGAAATTCTGCGATAGGGAAGATGACAAAATCGGACTTATTAATGATAGGCAGAATATTATATGTTTTTCAGACGAGGCTCACAGAACTCAGCTTGAACATTCTAAGAAAATTCAGTTTAGTAAAGATGCCGATGAAAATATGAAAGCTATGGTTTCAAAACCATATGCAAAAGTATTGAAGGAAGCATTTCCACATGCTACTTTCGTTGGTTTTACCGGAACGCCTATTGCGGAAACTTATCAGACCTTTGGTGATGAAATTGACCGATATACAATGGATCAGGCAGTTGTAGATGGACTTACTGTTTCCATTAAGTATCATCCGCGTATTGCAAAGGTATTGCTTGATAATAAAAAAGTAAAAGAAATTGAGAATTATTATAAAAAATGTGCAGATGATGGTGCAACATATGAGGATATCGAAGCAAGTAAGAAAGCAATGAGCTCCATGGAAATAATTCTTGGTGAGCCTTCCAGACTTGAGCGTCTTGCTACAGATATCCACAACCATTATGTTGCGTCTTGTGCAGGTGATCCGGATAGAATACAAAAAGCAATGGTTGTATGTTCTAATAGAAAGATTGCTTATGCATTATTACAGAAGTTTAAGGATAAATACCCGGAATGGTTTGAGGAAAAGAAATCACCGGATGGGGTTTCTGTAACAGAAGAGGAACTGAAAGAATTGAAACCGATGCCATTTATGGCAATGGTATCTAGTGTCGGCAGTAATGATGAAAAAGATATGTATGATTATCTTGGCGGAGTTAAAAATGATAAGCGTTCAGAAGAATTGGATGCTGCTTTTAAACAGGAAAAATCAAATTTCAGTATTGTAATTGTTGTAGATATGTGGATTACGGGCTTTGATGTTCCTTGCCTTACATATTTATATAATGATAAACCTCTCAAAAAGCATTTGCTGATACAGACAATAAGCCGTGTAAACAGAAAATATCCGGGGAAAGAATATGGTATGGTTATCGACTATATTGGTATTCGCGACAACATGCGTGAAGCCATGAAGGTATATGGAGCGATACGTCTGTTGCACCGACAGCCGATGATGTAGAGCAGGCTACATCAGTGTTTAGAGAAGAACTTGAAGTATTGAAAAATATGTTCACAGGTTATGATTTATCACCATTTTTAAATCCGGAATGTGATCCGATAGAACGATACAGACTCCTTGCAAAAGCAGCGGAATATGTATTTGTATCAACAGAAGAATTACAGTCGGAAGGAAATAAAGGTGTTCAGAAAGTTTCTTTCAAAACCTACTATTTAAAAGACAGTAAAACGAATGAGGCAGCTTTTGATATTTGTCAGCCTTCCGGTTATCTTGGGGAAGAAGAATCTGCACTTGCACAATGCTTTATGGCTATAGCAGGTTTTGTTCGTAAGATGAGCGGAACAAGTGAAGTAGACGCTGATACGATGAATCGTGCAGTTTCAAAGATGGTTGAAGAAGCATTAAATATAATCAGGTGGAAAGTGTTCTTGAAAGCGGAGAGGAAGAAGATATTTTTTCTCCGGAATATTTTGAAAAATTATCTGATGTCAAAATGCCGGCAACTAAATTGGAACTTCTTGTGAAAATGCTCCGTAAACAAATTAAGGAATATGGAAAAGTTAATCAGTTAGCTGCAAAATCATATCAGGAAATGTTGGAAAAGACGATTGCAGAATATCATGAAAGACGTAAACATCTTACTGCTGAAGAAGCTGGTGAAGCACAGGAACAGGCATCAGAGGATGTCATTAAGATTGCAACGGAACAGGCTTTAGCTATTCTTCGTCAGATGAACGAAAATAGGGAGAGTTTTCGAAAAATTGGCTTAACATTTGAGGAAAAGCATTCTATGATATTTTGATTTCTTTGCGTGACCAATATAACTTTGAATATGGAACAGATAAAGAAGTGGATGGTGTTATAGTCAATGATAAATGTAAAGCTTTAGCAAAGAAAATAAAAGATATTATTGATACAAAGTCTTCGTTTGCCGACTGGCTCAATAACCAAAATGTAAGAAATGGATTGAAATTGGAAATCAAAATATGCTTGGTGAAGAATGGTTATCCGCCACAGTATAGTCCGGAAGTATTTAACAAAGTTATGGAACAGGTGGAGAATTTTGAGGAGTATTCTGGAACAGAAGGTATAGGAAATGAAGCATCTACTTCTGGGAAAATTTATGAGTATAAGCCAGAGTATAAGGTGATGATGGTTGCGGAAGATTCGTCGAAGTATGGTGATTCAAAAAATAATCAGTAGGGAGGTGCTGAATATGAAATACATGCTTTTCTATGATGAAACAGAGCATAGTAGAAAAATTAATTATGAGACTGTTACTGCGAATAATTACTGTGATAATTTTATAACTGGAATTGTAGGGTGGAATGCAGAAGAAAATGAATGTATTTCTGACAGATATCTTGCTTTTGAATCGAAGTATACTTATAGAAAAAAAGACGGAGAACTAAAAAGCCAGACTATGAAAGCAAAAGATTTTAGGCTGGGGTTTGCGTCTCTTAATAATCATACTATTGAGTTTTATGAAGACCTTATATCATTGCTTGATGATAAAATAGTTATATATTTCTCTGTGTTCAGCAAAATAGAATATGTTATTAACCAATTATTTGTAAATTATCACAGTTCTATGTTTATTGATGTTGATTACATGAAATACTCAATAATTAAGGCTATCAATATATATCGACCACAAAAGGTGATAGAAGCAATCTATAAAGAACCACAAATATTTGTTAAAGAACTACGGTCTTTTTTAGAAGATAGGATTATTAATAATCAAGCTAATAATACTTTGAAAGAACATGAGAATCAAGCTTTTGAAGAAGTACTTATACTGCTTGAGGACACAGAGGTACCCAAACATTAGATTGGTCCTATTTTGCACCTTTTGATGGATTTAAGAAGTTATTGACAGAGATGAATATTTATGAATATCAGTTGATGATTGACCGAGAAGGGAAAGAATCTCATACATTGAATTCTGCAATAGATGTAGGTCTTGAAAATGTCACCGAAGAAGATTCTAAGGATTATGTTGGAATCAGAATGGCGGATATGCTTGTTGGATTAATATCTCGCTTGATGCAATCATTGAAGATATCATTAACCGGAAATTATAAAGAAGGGAAAATTAAGAGGACTCTTTTGGATTTTGGCTGGTTTGCAGTGAATCAAAGGCAACTTGATTTGTATAAGAAATTATATCTGGCAATTTGTGAGAATAATAAATATTGGTATAAAACTTTTTCTGGAATATATTCGGATGATTTAGTGTCTTTTGTAGCACTTCTTCAATTTATGAATCATTTTTCAGATGCAGATGAGATTCGTAAAAGTAATATAGAAATGCAACCAGAGTATTATAATGCCTTTGTTTGCGAGAGTTTGAACAAACGTTACGAAATAATGAGAAATAAATTGCCGATTTATCCTATATTAGAAGATGACAAAAATTATTTTTACAATCAAAGAGGTGCAATAGTTTATAAGGATATTAGTAATCAACCTATGTTGCCCTTACACAGTAGAAAGAATGAATTCTATGTTCTTTCAGTTGGATTTTCACAGAATGGAACTCCATTAGTAACAATCTCTGAAAATGATAAGCCGATATGTTATAGGTTGCCGGAGGATTATGGAGAATGGGCAATGAATGTAGTTGGAATGGCTAATATGGGTGAAAAATTATTCCCATGTAAAGTAGTGTTTTCGTTAATTGATGGAAGGTATTTGGTTGATATTTTATAACATTTAGGGAGTTCAGTAATTTATATTTATAGTATTAAAAAGTGGGTGAATAGATGGAAAAAATTTTTTCATTATAATGTAGATATAGATAAAACAGCATATATGAATTGGAGAACCAGACCGCATCAACCGATTCATGATATGATGATTATTGCTGACGGATATATGAAGGCAGCGATAATGCTCGCACAGGACTGTTTGCAGGACAATATGGATAAGAAGGCTGATATTGTGGTTTTCCCAATATTGTTTTCGGCAAACCATGCAATAGAGTTGTATCTAAAATCTATAAACTGGTCTTTGAATATGTTGCTTAATGAGAAAGAGTCCTTTTGCGGAGGGCACGATATCAGGCAGATATGGCATACAGTAAAAAAACGTATGATAAGTTTTGAATCCGATAAAGACCAGAGAAAACAATTTAAGGAAATGACCAAAGAACTCGACGACTATATTTTAGAATTATATGACAAAATAGATAAAGACCATAATGCTAATGCAAAGATGAAAAATATGGATTTTTCACGGTATCCGTTTAATACAGATGACGAATATCATTTTTATATTGAGAACTATGGAAATGAGGTTGTAGATTTGGAAATGTTTGTGGAGATATTCAAAAAAATAGGTGATAACTTAAATTGTATTGCTGGATATTATGAAGAAATGGCAACGTTTGTTTCTGATTATGATTGAGAGAAGGAGTGACACCGAATGATAGATATATATACAGAAAAAATGATTCTAAAGACTGGATACTTCAAAACGATTTGTATTTCAATTTGAATACAGGTAATGAAGAAATGTCTCAAAATGAAATAAATCTCATTCAGCAAGTAGATGAGGCGAAGTTGACACCGGATAAGCATATTGAAACAAAATATGGTTTAGGTACAATCCGTAATTTGTCATCTGGCTGCAAGACATTACTTAATATTGTAAAGCATCCTGATAAGGTGGTGAATGTAGAAGAATGTGGTCCGAATGTGCTTAAAATAATTTTTACTATGGATAATATAAAGATTTATATGTCCAGACCAACGCTTTTTGATATTCCGAATGATGTGCAAATCAGATTCAACGATTCTGATATAGTGACCGGAGGGAGAGGTTATAATGCCTGGTGGAGTAAGGAATATGAAAGGAGAGAAGCAGATGATTTATAAGAATATTACATTTAAAGCAGATCCATTTTCATACAATCTAGAATTTGACGATAGAATAACTCTAGTTGGCGGAAATAGCGGTACCGGTAAAACAGTGCTTTATGAAATGTTAGAAGATCTACGATTAACTAATGAATACAAAGCTATAAAATTGTTTAATTACAAATCAGATAATTTCTCAGAATCGATTGAACAGTGCAGAGATAGTTTTATTGTAGTCGATAATGCAGATAATTTGATTAATGATGAAGTCAGACGTTTTATTAATTTTGAGCCGTCGAATCAATATATGCTTTTCCTACGAAATTGCGATGGACTAAATGTATCTGATAAGAGCTTTAAGGTGTTGAAGTTTGACAATAATAGGATAACACTGGAAGAGGAGTTGTGATATGAAGTATTTATGGACAGAAGATACCGGCGCAGGACTTCACTTCTGGAAATTGGTTAACCAACTTTTCTTTAATGATGCACTTGTGGTCGAAAGTAAAGAAAGCAATCAGGGCTTATTGGATGCATTGGCAGAGATAGATATGAAAGAGGACGATAAGTATTATATTTTGTTTGACTATGTGGTTGATAATCAGGATATTCGTAATAAGTATCGTATGTTGAAATCAATAACAGATAAGGCAGAAGGAAAGATTATCATTCTGGATATGATTTGTTTTGAATATCTGATTCTTGCTTTTGATAAGCTGGTGACATGGACAGGCACTGGAAAGACAGATAAAATCAAGATCCGTGAAGAGGTTTTATCAGCAATTGAGGATCATAGAATCAACTTGTCAAAGATTGATGATGTGAAGACATTACAGTACTTGGCAGGTTTTAAGAGATACTCTACAGAGCGTGTGATGAAATCATTGGTGGGTGAATTTACACAAAACGAGAAGTGGTCCGTTAAGGGGGAGCTTATGGGCGAGTGTTGGTATAAGGATTGCTGTGTGTCGGAACATCCAGATAATCTGAGGTGTGGTAAGCCGGAGATTGAGGATGGGAATAAGAAGATGAGGATGTTGATACAGTCGGAGGAAGTGCAGAAAATTTTGTCTACTATTGTAGTATAAAACCGAGCACATATTGTGAAATTATTAAGAAAAAACCTCAGTGATTACTTGAACTGGTGTATAAATAAAGGATTTTCGCTTATGAAAGAAAAAATAAAAGATACTATAGTCGATTTATTATTAGATGGTGTTAAAGAAAAATTAGATAGTGTTAAGGAAAATTATAAATGGCAAAAGCTATTTGTTTCAACAGGGGATTTTTTTGTGAATAATCCGGATGTTTTGGTGAAATTTGAAGATGATTTATATTCCGTATTTTCAAAGGATAATCTAATTAGGATAGCGAAAAGATTAAAAGATAAGAATGGATATGATTTTTCGCAATTACTTCATAATGAGTTATATGATTTGATGGTGAGTTATGAAATTCCGATAATGGAGACAGAAACGTATATTCATCACTTTATGCAGGTTATAATAACTTATTTAGAAGAAAATGATTCGGATAAAGCATTGGAAATGTTTTTGGGTGATATGAGAAAGGAAATCGGAACTTATTTTGCTGCATTAGAATCAAAATTAGAATTAGTTTTAAATCAAATCTCAAATTTAAATAAAGAGAAAATAACTACCTATTCAATAGCGGATATTGATGCGCAGATTAGGAGAGAAACAAAATATAAAGGAATGGGACTTGATTTTTTCAAACTTGACGATGAACAATTTGAATCAAAATTCCAAAATTCTCTAAATGATACAAAGATATATGTTGTTGGAAAATCGAGAGAAGAGACAACTTATAGAATTTTAAATGAATTAAAAAATAAGAATTCGAAAAGAATCACATTGGTGGTTAAGTCGGAGAAAGAGTGGAATAAATTACAACATTCAAATTTGTCAGGGAATATTTTAGTGCCGTTTTTTTATGCAGATAGGATAGTGGTAATTCCTAATAATACCAATATTTTTATATATGGTGAAGATGAACCTTGCTATACACAAAATAAATTGATTCTGAGAAAAAGGACAAAAAGAAATATTATAGATTCATTAGAAGAACTTGGTATAGATGCAAATGAAGCCTATAAGATGGTGGATAATACCCATGGATTATATGTGCCATTAAAGAAAAAGCTTTTTGATGGTGCGATGCATGATAAGCCAGATTGGTAGAAGGCCATTCAGATGTGGTTATAGCTGCTCTTTTATGTGGTAAATGGACTGAAGCAACCGGAGATGTATTGGTTTTCGAAGAATTGTCAGGAAAAGCATACAGTGACTGCAAAAAAGAATTGGGAAAGTATTTACATAGAGAAAATCCATACATAGTATCGAATAATAGCTATAGAGGGAACAATATGCAACTTGCTAGTGTAGAAGATGCATGGGAAGAGTTGGATCTTTATATAAATGATGAGATGTGGGATAAATTTATAAGTCTATTTTATGAGGTTTTGATAGAATCAGAGCCTATTTTTGAGTACCCTTTTGAAAAGCATTTTGAGGCGAGTATTTACGCAAAGAAACCAGAGTGGTCTCCAACGTTAAAAAAGGGGATGATAAGAACTCTTATTATGCGTGCGTATTATAGAGGGCATGAAGAAAATCAAAAGCAAATTGATAATATAGTAGCAAAAGTTTTGGATACTATTACCAGTAAAGAAAGATGGGGATATATTTCACAATATTTGCCAGAGTTGTGCGAAGCTTCACCGGAAAGTGTTTTAAGAAAACTAGAATCTGAAATAGAGGTATCCCAAGGCTTAATCGACTTGTTTGCAGAAAAAGGTGGAGACTTTATGACAAGTCGACATTACTATACCAATGTTTTATGGGCCGTAGAACAACTAATTCAGCAAAAGAAATATGTTGCAAGAGCTTTGGAGTGGTTATGGGAGATTGACTCACATAATATTAAATTTAGTATAAGTAATAGCCCTAAAGGTGTGTTAGATGTGGTCTTTTGTGCTTGGATTAATGAGAGTGCATTGACGGTTGAACAGAAAATTGAGTTAGCAAGGAGTGCAATTGAACGATATCCAAATGCTTGGGATGTTATTGCATCTAAATTGCCACATGGGACAAGTTCAATATGTTCAACATTGAATACACCTAAATACAGAAGAATAGATGAACCAGAAGAATTATACGTACATGAAGTAAATAAAACATATATTGAATATCTGAGAATGTGTATTGATAGAGCATACACGGGCGCTGACAGATGGATTAAAATACTTCAGCATGTAAAGTTTTATGATATAAATATTCAAAAAGAAAGTATTTGAAAAATTAGTGTTTATTTGTAAAAAAATGAGTGACGAGGAAAAAATCAGGATAAAAAATGAAATAAGATATGAGATATTTAGACACAGATATTTTGAAGATGCAGATTGGAGTATGCCACAAGAAGTATTGCGTGAATATGAATGTGTAATGAATAAAATAGTTGTAGGTGAAAAGATTTATGACTATTTGTATATTTTTTCGCATGTATATGATTTTCCGTTGCTTAATCCTATTCCATATTCTAAAGAAGAAAACACAGAAATACATAATCAAAATTATATATTAAGAGAGGAAGAGATTAATGCAAGAATCAAGAAATTTAAGGAGAAAGGATATTCAATAGATAGATTAATTCAATTGGCTGTGAAGGAAAATATGACCTAGTAGGTGAAGTTCTGGCACAGTTTTATTGTGATGGGTTGTTTGATGAGAAAGTTATTTTGCTCTTTAATGGAAAATGATAAAGAAGGAAAATATGTTTATGACTATGTAAGCTATCTATATAGAAAAGGAATTATAGATTTAAGCGAGGTTATAGAAAAGGTTAAAAGTATATCTGATAATAAAAATCTTCTAACAAACTTGATTTCATTAGAATTTGTAGAGAATTATGAAAATGCTCTTATTGTAAAGGAAAATGAAGATATCAAGAAGATGTATTGGAGCAGAAATGTACGATTAAGGATATCAGATAAAGCGGAGCATAGAGTGTTTATATGGGCGCTAAATGAGTGTAAAAAGTATGGTTCATTCAATACATATTTAGAATTGCTGTATGATATAAAAGATAAAATTTCTGTTCAAGAATTATATAAAGCTACACTTGAAATATCTGATATAAAAAGTGATGTTGCTAGTTCTATGACTGATTATTACCTTGAAGAAATATTTGATATTCTACAACAAACTTTTATAGATGATGATGAAAAATGTGCAGAATTAGCGACATTAGAGTGGATGTGCAGAAATGTGCTTGAATGGGAGCATATGAAATGTATGCAAAAGATTATGAAGGATGATCCGACCTTCTATGCGTTATTAGTTAGTATTATATATAAGGCGGATGACAATGAAAATATTGACGAAGAAAAGAGAAAATTGGCCAATAAGGTTTATTCGGGTTTTGATAAAGCAAAGTTTTGCCCAACAGAAAAGGATGGGGAAGTCATATATGAAAATCTGAAAAAGTGGATAGAGAAGTTTAAAGAGCTACTGATTAACCAGAAGCAAGAAAGACTATTCGGGAATTTGGTTGGACGTTTATTGGCATATTCACCAATTGGGGAGGATGGTTATAGTCCGTGTGAAGCTGTGCGTATGGTTATAGAAGAATATTACACAGATTCGTTAAAAACAGCCTATGTGGTAGCAGAAGAAAACAAACGTGGAGTGCATATGGTTGATGCTGGTAAATCTGAGCTTATATTACATCAAAGATATCAAAAGAATGCGGAAGCATTACAAGAACGCTATCCCTATACTGCAGATATATATTTTGCAATTAGTGATAATTATAAACGCGAAGCTGAATATGAAAGAAAGCGTGCAGAAGATGAATTGTAGGAAAAAATACGTAGGTGAATCGTATAGTTTTTATAGAAAGAATAGACCTATTGGAAAGGGAGGCAATGGGGCTGTGTATGAAGTGGAACTTCTATCCGATAATGGATTGGGGTTTCCTATGGTGGCTAAATTTTTCGAGTATGAAGGCACAGATAAGGAAAAAAGATATAAGAGATTTAAGAACGAGATAATTGCTTTAAATGAGTTGAAGGATATTGATGGTATAATGCAGGTGCTTGATAAGAAATGTCCACAAGATATACCTCGAACTATGGATGAAGCATGGTATCTGATGCCCAAAGCGAAACCATATAAGCTTACACACTCCCCTAATATATATATCAAGATAGTAGATATGCTTCAGTTGGCACGAATTATACAATGCATCCACGAGAGGAATGGAGCGCATCGAGATATTAAGCCGGAAAATATATTGATATTAGGTAATCGATTAGTTCTTTCTGATTTTGGATTGTATTGGGGAATAGAGGAGGAACGGCTTACAGAATTTAATGAGCGAATAGGACCATACAAAATAATGCCACCTGAATTAGAGAATGTGCAAACAGATTTGGATTTAGATTTTAGACCTTCGGATGTATATTTATTTGCTAAGGTATTATGGATGACATTGAAGGGGGATAATATCGGTTTTCGAGGACAATATCAACGAGGAGATGTTCAGATTTTTCTAAATAAAGAGAATTTTGGTGATGTAATTACATTAGAGCCAATACATAAATTAATAGAGCAGGCTACTTTTGAAGATATGAACAAAAGAATATCAATTCACCAATGTATTGATTATTTGGAATTGCAACGCAATTTATTGGACGAGAGGGAACGAGAACTACTTTCCAATGAGTTAGTTAGTCGGTTGCTTTATGATGAACATAGTAAATGATTATTGAACGTACCAAGCCGGATGAGTTGATATATGAAGATAAAGGGACTATTTTTAGTATGTTAAGAGGTGTCATTTCAATATCCAAAATCATGGTCAAATCACTTAATGATGAGCAAAAGGCAAAGCAGATTCAGCTGACGGATTTTCAGGTTGGCTCAGGTGGTATATGCAAGATGCTTTATTTTAATAATGGAATTAAAGTTAAAGAATATATAATGGAAATAAATAAAATGACTTATTCTCATTTAAATTTAGATATTGTACTTGAGTTAAATGATATTGATTCAGTTGATAAAGAATATGTTGCATATTCGGAAACAGTGCGAGGATTTGGAAATATGTATCCCAAGATATATTTTTCTTCGGATGAAAAGATTATTATAACAAAAGTAAAATAAAAAAGATTGAGTATATTACTTCTTAAAATATGAAGAATTTCAAATACTCATATTGCATTTTATATGTTAACATTTTATAATTAGCCTATGGCAACAGTTTGGCAACAACCATTCAGTAGGTCGAAATAATCATTGTAATTTATATAAAAATATGTCCCATATTGGAATAAAACTTAAACAAAATAAGTTAATTTTATTTTAGGACATAAAGAGTTTGAATAAGAAGTTTATTTTTTGGCACTCCTCTTTGGCATTTTTTGATAATCTCCTTTGTAAGAATCAGAAAATCCGAGCCATACGGAGCACCCGAGAAAACATCAAAAAAAGACATAAAAACATAGAGAAAAAATTAGAAGCCTTGCATCAGAGACCATCCTGATGCAGGGCTTTTTCAGTCCTGAAAGAAGAGAAAAAAAGAAACCTTAAAGGTAAGCGCTTAAATCGTAAACGGTAGAACGGTTCTTTCCACACTTAGTTGAAATGTAAGCGCTTAAATCGTAAGCGCAAAATAATTCGACGGATTGTGTTGCCCTAAAAATCAATTCATAATAATCATTAGAGAATGCAAGCATTTCACTTCATTTTCTCTTGCTAGAAATGATAGATGCGAGCATTTTACTCTATTCAAGTTATGGAGGTGTGCTCATGAGAAGCAAAAGAATACCTGCTGAAGAACAATTGAATATTCTTGTGCGGTAACACCGCAAGTCCGGCAGACGGGAAACCGTCTGTCCGGGCTAGCGGGAACCGCTTATGCGAGTTTACTCACGTAATGTTTTGTCCAAGCCATAAACCTCTCGCATCGAGATATCATGTTCGGCATCAATGCTTGTAATGTTGATACGATAACTGTCATGAGCAATGCGGTCAATGATTGCATCTGCCAGAGGACTATCATCACCACCCAGTTGGTCGTACCATTCCTCGAACTCATACTGGGAGCAAAAAATCGTTGAAGATTTCTTGCGTCTCCGATGGAGTAGTTCGAAGATATCTCTTTGTTCAGATTCCGTTGGTTTCAATAGAAGCCATTCGTCCAAAATCAAGACAACGGGATTGGCATACTTAGCCATCACCTTTTTGTAGTTGCCATCTGTCCGTGCCACCTCCAGATCAATAAGCAGATCAGGCAGACGGATATATTTGGTATTGTAATACTGCTTACAGCTTCCATGCCAAAGGCACAGGCCATGTAAGTTTTACCGCAGCCTGTAGCACCGGTAATAAAAAGATTCCGATGTTCAGATATATATTCGCAGGTAGCAAGTCTGCGAATCAGTTCCTTGTTTAGCTTGCGTCCGGAAGTATAGTTGATATCCATGATATTCGCTTCCGGCTGATCGAAACCGGCATTCTTGATCAGTCTTTTGAGACGGTTGTTTTTGCGACTGCTGTATTCGATATCCACCAGCATACCGAATTGATCCTCAAAGGGAACCTCCTTGAATTTTGGGTCATTGAGTTGATTGCGGAATGCATCTGCCGTTGTGGTAAGGCGCATTTCTATTAACTTATCCATTGTACTCTGATTGGTCATATGTGTTTACCTCCGATAGTAATCGGCACCTCGTGTGATGCCATGTGCTTTATGTGTGGTCTTGGTATCGATTGCTTCCGATGCCAGCTTTTCTGAACCGGTTACAAGTAGGTTTTTAATACTCTTGTAACTGGGTGATGCTGTATAGGATAATGCCTTTTTACAGGCAGCTTCCAGTAACGCATCTGAGTACTTCTCAGCAAGCTTAAGAAGCCCCATACAGCTTCGGTAGGTTTGTTGTTCCACACTTTTGGAGGTCAATATTGCATTGACTGCAGTGTACGTATTTATGCCAATCCGCTCAGCCCATTTACGGAAGCGGTCACCGTTCCATTCCAGATACTTCTGGTGGTCTGCCGGCATATGCTCAGTAATGGTGCTGTACTGCCCAGGGCGTCCTTTTAGACGACGATGAGAAGCAATGCGGTTATGGTTGTAGAAAATTTCAATCGTGGTGTCTGTTACCCTTATATCAACTTTCTTTTTAATGTATTCGTACGGAACGGAGTATAGCATTCCGTCCACAGATATGTGATAATTGAACTGGACAGTGGCTGCTTTCCAGTCACTCAGTTCAAAACGGGTAGCAGGTAATGGTGCCAGCAATGGTTTTTCTTCCCCAAGAAATAAGCTTCGCCGACTACCCTCTTTCTTCTGAAAGAGCCTTTGGTTGAACAGTTCCAGCTTATCTCTGATTGCCAGATTCAATTCGGCAAGGGAGAAGAACTGTTCATTCCGAAGAGCTGCTGTGATCCAAGTAGAAATATTTCCTACTGTCCCTCAGCATTCGGCTTATCTTTTGGAGCCTGACACGCGCCGGGATAATAGCGGTGCCGTAGTATTCGGCCATTTCCTGATAAGTTTCATTGACCTGCTGGTCTTTAAAGCCACCATTGTGGACAACTGCTGTTTTACAGTTATCCGGTACGAGAATTCTGGCAACACCACCAAAATATTCGTACATATGAACATGGGCATTAATCCATGATTTCTGCTTCATATCCAGAAATGCTTCTACATATGCGTACTGACTATAAGTCATCACGCCGACAAATATATAGGCTTTGGTGATTTCACCGGTATCCGGATCAATGATTGTTGCAGGATCTCCTGCCCAATCGACCTCAACCTGCTCACCAGGTTTCCGGTTGATATGCATGGTAGCACGTCGTTTCTGCTCATCCTGCTGGATGTGATAGCAGAACTGGGAATACATAAGTGGTTCTTCGCCATTTGCATGACAATCCTCCATGTATTCTGTCCACAAGAGTTTCTTACTGACTCCGTTACGGAGTAATTCTTTGTGGACATAATCGTAGTCAGGCATCCGTTTATTGGATCTGACTTGCTTTGTAGAAGGAAAAAACATTTCTGCAAGAACGGCATCGGTATCGCTTTTATCAAGCGGCCAGGAAATATTTAATTCCCTTGCACGCTTCAAAACGCGATTAACCGTTTTCTTGGAGACATTGCAGCTGTCGGCAATGCTCTGCTGACTGAGTCCCAGACTTTTTAGCCTGAGAATCTCTCGATACTTGGTCATGGTCATGACCTCCTTTGAATGAATTTACACCAGCTGGTGCATGATTACATTCTAAAGGATTTATAATAAAGGTTTCCACTACCGGAATGGTGGTTTCCTAAAAAACGGATTTGCGGTTTCCTGTCACCGGACAGCAGGGACACGGGCACCGGATTATTCAACAATACCGTCTCATCATGGAATGCCGTCAAAGTGGATTGACAGATCATCAATGGTGTGTAGAACATGATATCAAGCCAGGAACTTTTTACAAACTGGGTAAAAAAGACTGCGTCAGAAGGGTTGTGTGGATTTACCGGCGTCAACTGGACGCACCTATTGTGCACCAGAAAGCAGGAAGTTGTCAGAGTGGATTTTCATGATACTGACCCGATTCCTTATGAACAGCCATTAAATGTAATTCCGGCAGCTACGGAAAGAAATAACCTTTCTGTAGCAGAGCCAATGAAACTGTCTGTAGGAAGCTTTCATCTAACAATACCAAATGGAACAGATCCTCAGCTTCTGGCTCAAACGCTTCGCATTGTGAAGGAGTTGGAATGTTAGGGGATATCACAGCCGCCGATGAAATCTATATCGTAACAGGCAGAACGGATATGCGGAAATCCATTGACGGGCTGTGTGCTATTGTAGAGGATCAACTCCATATGGATCCAAGGCGAAGCGCCCTGTATCTTTTCTGTGGAAAACGTTGTGACAGGATCAAAGCTTTGCTCTGGGAATCTGACGGATTTGTGCTGCTGTATAAACGTATGGAAGTCCAGGGCAGATTCCGCTGGCCCAGAAATCAGTTGGAAGTAAAACAATTGACCTGGCAGCAATTCGACTGGCTCATGTCCGGGCTTGAAATCGAACAACCAAAGGCATTCAAACCTACGGAATGATTGCATAAAACATCTATGCAAACCAACAGAAACGGAGGGGGTCTCACCCTGTATCATGTCTGAAATCCCTTGTAAATGCCGGGGTTTCTGTTTCTTTTTCATTGCTTTTTATGGTATAATAAGAGCAGTGAAAAGGAGTAGAAAACATATGGCTGGTAATTCAAAAGATTCAAAAATCCTTGCGTACAAGGACATGATCAACCAACTGAATAAGACCATTTCCACACAGACAGAACTGATCCAGTCTTTACAAAAAACATTGGAAGCAGACCGTCTGGAAAAAGAAAACCTTCGTCAGCAGATTGAATATCTCACGAAGAAGCTTTTTGGTACTTCCAGTGAAAAACGGAAAGATATCGATGGTCAGCTGAATCTTTTTGATGAAGCCGAGCAGGAAGCAGATCCGACATGGAAACAGGAACTTCCTGATGACATCACTGTTCCGGAACATAAGCGAAAAGCACGACGGACACATACGGATCTCTTTAAAAATGTTCCTTCCTGCGACGAGATCATTTCTCTTCCGGAGGAGGAGCGGAACTGTCCAACCTGCGGAACGCAGATGGAATGTATTGGGAAAGAATTCGTCCGCCATGAATTCCGGTTTACCCCTGCCAAAGGGAAAGTAGTAAATATCTATCGTGAAACCTATAAATGCCCGGAGTGTGCCATATCAGAGGAACACCCGGATGATCAGACATTTGTCAAAGCGCCTGTTCAGGAACCATTGATCCCGGAAAGTTATGCATCGGAATCCGTTGTCGGATGGGCAATGCACCAGAAGTACCAGAATGGTCTGCCATTAAACCGGCAGGAATCGGAATGGACGCAGCTGGGTGTCCCATTAAGCCGGGCTACGCTTGCTAACTGGATCATTTACTGTGCCGAGAATTACCTCTGTCATGTTTATGATTATTTTCACCGTCAGTTACGGATGCGTAAATATCTGATGGCAGATGAAACCCGGGTTCAGGTACTGAATGAGCCGGAGCGCAATCCTGAAACAGATTCCTGGATGTGGCTCTTCCGCAGTGGAGAAGATGGGCTTCCGCCGATCCTGCTCTATCATTACACAGAGACAAGGGCAAAGTTCCATGCAGCATCTTTCCTGCAGGGGTTCCATGGATATCTGGAGACCGACGGATACCAGGGTTATAACGATCTGCCGGATATCAAACGCTGCTCTTGCTGGGCACATGTGAGACGTTATTTCACAGATGCCATACCGAAAGGGAAAGAGTATGATTACAGCCTTCCGGCAGTGCAGGGAGTACAATTCTGCTCCAGGCTGTTTGATTGTGAGCGGTACTCAAAAGCAAAAAATCATACTGCGGAGCAGAGAAAACAGTTCCGTCTTGAAAAGGAGAAGCCGATACTGGAGGCATTCTGGAATTGGCTGGATCAACAGCGTCCAAACAAGGGAACCCGTTTGGCGAAAGCGGTGAACTATGCCCAAAATCGGAAAGACACCCTGATGACCTATCTGGAAGACGGTCATTGCAGTTTATCCAATAATCTTAGCGAGAATGCAATCAGACCATTCACTGTTGGCCGGAAAAACTGGCTGTTCAGTGCCAGTCCGAAGGGAGCTGCCTCTAGCGCTATTGTGTATACAATGGTTGAGATGGCAAAAGCGAATGACCTGAATACCTACAAATATCTGACATACCTCTTATCACAGCGGCCAGACGCTAAAATGTCAGATGAACAGCTGGAACAGCTTGCCCCATGGAGCGAGACTGCGAAAGCGAACTGTCAAAACTAAACATAGAGTAAAACGCTTGCATCTATCATTTTGGTGCAAGCGTGATTCATGGGCAGCGTAGCAATATTTTGCGCTTACAAAATAACAGCAAACCAAAGACACTGACCATCTTCTAGCGTAACAGCATAAGTAAAGGTTTCGTTTTCGTTATAGTAAATATGATTTTTTTCCGTTAATTTATTGCGAATACCTTCTACATCTACAGATACATCCTTTGAAGTATCTTGGTTTTCTACATCAAACTGAAGCAAAAATAAATCTCCCTTTTGGGCTTTTGGAATTGTAAATTCTTTTGTCACTGACTGCCTGCTATCTATCTCTTTATATTGAAATCCAATATCTACTTCCTGTATCTTTGATTGAAGCTGTTCCTTCCATCCGGCACAGGAACTTCTGTTTTTCACAACAGCAAAGTCAAGAAATGCTGTCTGATTATATGGAAATTCCAGGGTATTATAATCCTCTTCCGAAAGATATTGACTGGTCACATATGCAACTGGATAAACCTCTGAATTTTCATAAACCTCCCGCGTGATAACGTTCCATAATCAAAGATAATGTTCCGGATCCAATCTTATACCGATCCATGCTAGAACTTCTTAATTTTTATATTATATTTCTTTTAATGTGGCTTGAATCCTTCTCCACGCACTTCATTCGATTCCATTATAACAAGAAACGCTGATGAATCTACTTTCTTTACAGCTTCTTGAATCGTATGCATTTCTTTATTGTTACATGCACACATTAATACTTCTTTTTCACGTCCTGTATAACTTCCTTCTGCCTTAATCAAAGTTGCCCCTCGTTGTGATAGCTCATCAATTTTTGCCGCAATTTGTGGTCCCTTTTCTGTTACAATCAAAGCAAGTTTTCCAGCATCAACGCCATACATTAGCTTATCTAAGACAAATGATAGAATATACGTTCCTATTAATCCATAAATAATCTTATCAATGTTTCCACGCATCAGAATTCCACCAACAATTACAATAATAAAATCCATAACAATGATAATTTTCCTACAGAAATATGTGGCTTTGCCTTGTGTATTGCCATCAAAACAAAATCTGCTCCACCTGTAGAGGTATCTCTCATGTAAATTAATGCATATCCGATTCCTGAGAATACACTCATACAAATACAAGATAACATCATATCACCTTGGTAAACTGGAAACAATGGAACAACCCAGTCCATCAGTATATTAGAAATTAACATTGTCTTTATTGATTTTAAAAAAATTGTTTTCCCAACAACTTGTAACAAATTAAAATAATTGGAATATTCAAAATTGTCGTCATTGTACCAATTGGAATTTTCCAAAAATAATAAAACACGATTGCAATACCTGATATACCTGCTACCGGAAATCCAGATGCCACTGCAAAATTATAGACTCCAATCGCAATGAAACAACCACCTACAATATCAAGTAAAATATCAATTAAAAATGTCTTTGCCTTTGATTTCAATGTGAGTTCCTCCCTATTACGGAATCTTATTTCTTTTGCATCACAATACATTGATATGTTTGCAGTTTTATTGAACCTGTAAGGATTTCATCAGTAATCAAATTTGTATAACATTCATTCAAAACCATCTTCACAGGATGTCTGTTAAAATTCTGAAGAAAATATACATCATCTTTCTGTTCTTTTCCACTTCTTTTTGAAACAGTAACTCCATAAGGTAATGTTTCCGTCAAATTTGCTTCCACATTTGCTTCCTCAATTACATCGCCCAAAAATTCTTTCAAAAATTCCAGATCTGGTTGAACAACAACATAGTAAGCTTTTCCTTTGCCATACGCATTTTCTGTAATTGCTGGAGTATTTGCATTGTAATCTTGCAAGTATGTTCCCAACGGCTTTGCAGTTTGAAGTGTCACAACTTCTCTTAACACACCGGCTTTATATACACCGTCTTTATAGGAGAAAGTATTTGGAAAATATTCATTCCCCACATCAATCTCATCAACTGATAATCCTAGCAATCTCTCATGTGGTCTCTCTCCAATAAAACATAAATCTGTTTCATTTACTACTCCACTCCAATAAGTTGTTACATATATTCCACCTGCTTCCACGTATGCTTCTACTTTATGAATATACTCTTTTTTATACAAGTACAAGGTCGGAGCAACCACAAGCTGATAATCTAACAAATCTCGATCCATGGAAATTATATCAACTTCAATTCCTTTTTCCCAAAAAACCCGATAATATTTTAAAAGCTCTTCCGTATAATCGAATTTTCTCGATATTGCTTGTGCGTCAGAAAGAGCCCACCAATTTTCCCAATCCATAATAATAGCTACCTTCGCCCTATTACATGTACTTAGTATTCGACTGCTTAGCTTTTCTAGATCTTTGCCAATCCAAGCAACTTCTTGAAAAACTCTATTCTTTTCTGACGCATCATGATCAACAACCGCTCCATGAAACTTTTCAC
>ENA-OQIC01000192-OQIC01000192.1-human-gut-metagenome-genome-assembly--contig:-NODE-192-length-28102-cov-10.124897_pt1 | contig 28102 bp, 21 predicted proteins | sample MGYA00242572_ERZ504736 | MGnify/ENA primary metagenome ERZ504736 (study PRJEB26092, sample SAMD00036201) | human gut metagenome | host: Homo sapiens | study: EMG produced TPA metagenomics assembly of...
AAATAGTGCAATAGTCTGTTCTTGACTGATTATTGCATCCATCTTGCTCGATTTTACCTCTATGGTTGTCAATCAGATTTTTTATCTTTGCTATCGGTAAAAAGAGATAATAGGTATTAAAGATAGGTTTTTAGGAAGAAGGTTAACATACTGTGATGTGATAATAGAATTTTAGGTTAGGTTAAGTTAGAATTGAAGGCATATTTCGTGAGGAAATGTGCCTTTCTGTTTTCATTACCTTTCTAGGTTCGTATATTTGTAATGTCGAATTTGTGAAACTTAAAATAGAATATGCATGAAAAAGATTGGATTGTTTTTGTTGTTAGGTGTTTCTTTTTCGTGGCTGGTGTCTGCTTGCCAAGGATGTCAGCAGGAAAGACGGAAGGAAGTGCCTTTGGATTCTATTGTACTGAGTGACCCTTGCATTTTGGCAGACAGGAAGACGGCTATGTATTATATGACCGGAACCGGCGGTATGCTTTGGAAAAGCAAGGATTTGAAACTTTGGGAAGGACCGTTCCATGTGGCAAAGACTGATTCCGGTTCGTGGATGGGACCGAAACCAATGATTTGGGCTGCCGAGTTACATCCGTATAAGGGCAAGTATTATTATTTTGCCACTTTCACCAATCAGGAGGTGAAGATTGATACGGTACAAGAGAATGTAATAGAGCGCCGTGCCAGTCATGTTTTGGTGAGCGATAACCCGGACGGACCTTACGTTCCGATGAAGGATTCCACTTACCTGCCTGCTGATAAACCAACCTTGGATGGGACTTTCTGGGTGGATAAGGACGGAAAGCCTTATATGGTATATTGTTATGAATGGTTGCAAGCCTTGGATGGTACGATAGAGAAAATAGAACTGAAGCCTGACTTAAGTGGAACCATAGGCGAAGGGAAATTGCTGTTCCGTGCCAGCGAATCGCCGTGGAGCCGTGAAAAAGATGCGGATGGCAAGGACAAACCGAATAAAGTCACTGACGGTCCGTATCTGTTCCGTACAGGAACAGGTAGACTCGGTATGATTTGGACTAGTTGGATTTATAATGTGTACACTCAGGGAGTGGCTTATTCTGAAAGCGGAACCTTGGATGGACCATGGATACAGGAGAAAGACCCGATAACTCCTCCCAATTTCGGTCATGGGATGTTGTTTCAGACCTTGGACGGTAAATGGTTGATGTCTGTACATAGTCATAAGGATGTAAACGGACGTTATATTCGTACTCCTCGCTTGTTTGAAGTCGATTTTTCCGGAGATAAATTGGTGGTGGGAAAACCATATATTCCTTGAAAGTGCTTTATCTTTTTTCGAGAGGAAAGGTAATTACTTTTGCTTTCAATGAAAAGAGATGTGTAGAAAGAGTTGGAAGGACAGCTTTATGAGTCTGTCCCTCCAAATAAATGACCGGGTTAATCCCAACCCGGATTCTGTTTCAGTGCACCCTGAGCCAGGTCTACCTCTTCCAAGGGGATAGCCCACAGATAGTCACGGTTGGCATTGAACTTGCGGGTTTCAATAAAAATGCTTTCTCCTTTTGCATTTACCCCGTATACTGGTTTAGTAACATCCTTTTCAGTTGTTTTATAGCTACGGGTATCAAACAGGTGCATTCCCTCGAAAGCAAATTCCAAACGACGTTCCAAACGGATAGCTTCGCGCATTTGATCTTTGGACAAGCCGGAAGGCAGAGGAGGAAGATTTACGCTGGGACGCTGACGGATTTGATTGACCGCATCATATACTTCCGTATCCGGAGCAGACAGATTTTCGTTACGAGCCTCGGCGAAGGTCAGCAGCACTTCTGCATAGCGGATATAGATAAAGTTGGTCCAGTCATAATTATTGATACCGTCATTGTCCGGATTGATATACTTTTTCATGCTATATCCTGTACGGGTATGGCTGCCATCTCCCATATTGTTCAGGTTGAAAGTCTTTCCTGCTATTTGTGACCCGTTCCACAGTACAGAGAAGCCTAGACGGGGGTCACGGTTGGCAAACGGGTCTTCTGGATTATAGAAAGGAGATTCTTTGATTGATTTGCCATCTTTGCATGGATAGGAGTCTATCAAGTCTTGAGTAGGTGATAAAGCTTCCCATCCTCCCATCATGACGGGAGCGAAGAACTGTCCTATATAACTGCCTTCATTAGAGTTTTTCGGGTTTTCCAGATATTCGCGATCAAAGATGATTTCATTACATAACTCTGCTACAGGTTGGAACAAGTCACCATAGTTATCATACAGTCCATACACATTCATGCCCATTACTTTGCGTGCGGCGCTTCCGCCACATCATATTTGTGTGCGTAGAAAGCAACTCTGGCTTTCAGTGCGTAGCAGGCTCCGGCACTCGGTTTTCCGTGGTCACTGTTGCTGCGGATATCGGGCAAGCTGGCTGCTGCTTTATCCAATAATCCTACTATATGATTATAAGTCTCCTCTTCAGAACTGCGTGAAGGAAGTTTCTCGTTCAGTTCCAACGGATGATCCAGCAGGGAGGCGCCACCCATATATTTTAATATGTTAGCGTATGAGAAAGCTTCGAGAAACTGTACTTCAGCTGTCAGTTGCGCTTTTTCTTTTTCATCCATCGGCACATCGCCTATATGTTCGTAAAATACCAGGCATCTGCGGATGCATTGATAGGCATTTTTCCATAATTGTAGGAAATGTGGGTTGCTGGAAGTTGCCGTACCAGCAGACAACTGTCCCTGTTCGGCTGTGACATGTACAGGAATAGCATTATCTGTGTAGCAGTCTGTCATGATAGTATGGTTTTCCGGTTCTATCAGATACAGATAAATTCCGGTTGCAAATTTCTGGGCATCTTCTGCGTTTTTCCAGAAAGATGCATCGGATAATTGGTCTTTAGGATTTCTGTCCAGAAAACTGTCATTGCAAGAGCTCAGACCAAGCCGCATGCCAATATTAATCCTATAAAGTTATATTTTAGTCTCATAGTTGTCAGTGTTTAGAATGTTACATTCAGACCGAAGGAATAATTTCGGGTCAATGGATAATAGTTGCCGCTGATGGCTTCGGGGTCTACACCGTCGAAGCCGGAAATCATAAAGAGATTGTCGATACTGCAATACACTCTCAGACGGCTGATTCCGTATTTGGATATCAGCTGTTTGGGCAGGCTGTAACCTACTTGCAGGTTTCTCAGCTTGGCATAAGAGGCGTCCTGCATCCAGAAACTGGAAGTCACGCGGTTTTTGGAGTCACTCATGGATAATCGGGGATAAGTGGCATTCGGGTTTTCCGGAGTCCAACGGTCCAGATGCTGTTCCGTTACTTTACCGCCATTGTAGAAGGCATATCTGATTTCAGCTACAGGAGCACTCTTTACATCAGCTGCACCTTGCAGCAGTGCACTTAGGTCGAAGTCTTTATATTGAACTGAAAGATTCAGACCGAAGTTGATTTTCGGGAAGTAGGAACCCAATACTTGCCGGTCTTTGCTGTCTACTACTTTGTCTCCGTTCAGGTCACGGTATTTTAAGTCACCCGGAACCGGAGTACCCATGCTCTGTGTAGGATGATTCTTGATCTCTTCTTCGTTTTGGAAGATGCCGTCGCATACGTAGCCGTAATATGCCCACAGTGGGTCGCCTACGGATTGTCCCGGTGTGTCACCGCCTTTCAAATCCATGATTTTGGTAGTTACATAGCTGAAATTGGCTCCGATAGAATAGCTCCAATCATTGATACGGTTGTTATGTCCCAGTTGCAGTTCGATACCGGTATTACGCACTACACCGGCATTTTGCATCGGAGCGCTGACTCCCATCATGTTGGGAACTGGAAGTTGCAGTAATATGTCCCGTGTTTCCTTGCGGAACCAGTCTGCGCCCAATGTCAGTTTATTGCCCCAAAAAGCGGCGTCCACACCTACGTTCCATTGATCGGTTTTCTCCCACGTAATATCTTGGTTAGCCATCGGGTTGGAAATGGAAATACCCGGAGTCAAAGTGTTGCCGAAACTATAGTCATAACCGAACAGATAGGTGTTCTGATACGGATAATAGTTAGAACTGTTGTCCGAGTTTACGGTTTCCTGATTACCTAGCAATCCCCATGATGCACGTAGTTTCAAATTATCCACCCAATCGGCTTTGAAGAACTCTTCTTCCGATATTCTCCATCCGATGGAGAAAGAGGGGAATGCGCCGAAGCGGTTGTTCTTGGGGAAGCGTGAAGTGCCGTCATAACGCAGGTTGGCTTCTAGCAGATAGCGGTCATCGTATGAATAATTCACGCGTCCGAAAGCTGAGCGGAGGGCGTATTCTATTTCTGTACCGTATGTTGTCTGTCCTGTCACTTCACCGGCGTTGATCTGGTCCAGTGAGTTGGAGTTGGGCAGGTTCTTACGGTAAGCTTGCAGATAGCGTGTCTGTTTATAAATTTGTGAGTAACCTAATAAGGCTCCTATTGTGTGTTTGCCGAAGGTTTTATTATAGTCCAGATAAGCTTGCAAGTTCAGTTCCATACTTTTGATGTCATATTCTGTGATGGAGTTAGTGGTTTTCTTTACCGGTGTGTCTGAACCTGCCTGATAGAATGTCATAGTATTGACGTGGGTGGGATTGTCGGTCAGGTTGAAAGTCGAGGCGGCGACTCCTCTCAGTTTCAGTCCGTCTATGATGTCCAGTTCCATTCCTACGTTACCTTGGAAATTGCTGTTTATCTCTTTGTAGGTTCCTCCTTCACGTGCATAGGCTACGGAGTTGTGCTCGTTTTTGAATAAAGCATAGTTGCCGTTGCTCAATTGGATGGGAGTAACCGGAGTCTCACGGAAAGCATAGTGCATCAGGTTGCTGATACCTGCCGCCGGAGCAGTCATATTACTGCGGTATACCGCCATATTTGTAGTCAGTTTCAGACGACTGTTTATCTGAGCGTCAATGTTGGCACGTACATTGAACTTGTTGTAGTTGGTATTGACTATCAATCCGTCTTTATCATGATAGTTGAATGCCAGCGAGTAAGTTACTTTGTCTCCACCGCCTTTGATACTCAAGTGGTGGTTGTTGAACAGGCCGTTTTCACTTAATAGCGTACCCAGCCAGTCGGAATTGGGATAAAAGTCGGGATCACTTCCGTCTTTGAACTTTTGTAGGGCTGTTTCGTCATACGGACCTTTCAAACCGTCATTGGTGTAAGCTTCATTCATCAGCACTGCATAATTGTAAGAATCCAAAAATTTGGGCATACGTGAGGCACTTTGCCAGCCTACATATCCATCGTATGATACAATGGTACGTCCTTTGGTTCCCTTTTTGGTTGTGATAAGGATAACGCCATTGGCAGCACGTACTCCATAAATGGCTGAGGCGGCTGCATCTTTTAATATAGAGATGTTTTCAATATCGTTGGGGTCCACGCTGCTCATGGTAGATTCTACACCATCCACCACAACCATGGCACTGGCATCTCCCATAGTTCCTAGACCACGCACACGCAGTACTCCGGCATCAGCTCCCGGCTGGCCGGTATTTTGGATAATGGTGACACCTGGCATTTGTCCTGCCAGCATGTTGGTGACATTGGCACTGGTGCGGTTGACTAGCTTATCGGATGAGATGGTTGCCACAGAACCTGTCAGGTTTACTTTTTTTGAGTACCGTATCCTACTACTACCACTTCATCTAAAGATTCTGTATCTTCTTTCAAGATAATGGTGTAACTGTTGCTGTTGCCTACGGTAATTTGTTGGTCGTTGTAACCGATATACGAAACTTTCAGTTTAGCCCCTACGGGTACATTTAATGTGAATTTGCCATCCACATCTGTAATAGTACCGTTGGTGCTTCCCACTTGTACTACATTGGCACCGATTACAGGAGCTCCGCTTGCATCATTTACGATACCCGTAATTTGTTTGACATGCTGTTGCACGATGGCAGTTGACTGCGAAGCCCACAAAGGCATTGGGAAAGCCATTCCGGCAAATAGTGTAAGACATGCATAAAAAGAGGCTTTTTTCAAAATTACGTGTGTCTTTACACAATTTTCCCTTCTTTTCTGGTAGAATTGCATAGATTTATAAGGTTAAATTAGTAAATAGTTTGGTTTAGGGATCTTATTCCCTTTCTATTTCAGTTGCTGCAAATGTATTATTTTATAAGAATATAACGCTATCTTTTCTTTTATTTTTTTTTATTATTCTTAATAAATTACAGGTTATGACTAACCTGCTGTAGTTTTTGGTGGGTTATTCTTGTTATTTTGTATCTAGCGAGGAAGTAGAATGGTACATATTGCTTGAGAAATCAAACAATGAAATTCATATGGATAGAAATGTTAAATATGTCCTTTCTAAGGATTATTTTTGTATCTTTCTCAAAAGGTGTGATGAAAACTGAATATATTTCGCTAATAGTTATCATTTATAATGAATAATCAGAATTTATTGTGTAGCTGATTCTTTTGCTTTTTTCTTTTACTGAAACTGTAGTTTAATAGGGAAGAACTTTTTGTTTTTTTCTATGCCAGTCTTTCATAAACTTCCATTTTTCCCCCATTTGACCGAATAAAGTCCCTCTTTTGAAAGATTTATATACCTGAAAATAGGTTCCTATACTATATCTTTGCATCAAACAAATTCAGGACTAATTATATGAAAAACAAATTTTTTATCACCTTATTTGCCTGTTTGCTACCTTGGATGGCAGGGGCGCAGCAGACTATTTCCAAACAAAACAATGTAGCCGAAAAAGATTACATAGCTTATCTCTTTACCTATTTTACAGGTAACCACATCAGCGAGGAAGCCGTATGCTATGCGGTAAGTACGGACGGATATACCTATTGGGCATTGAATGACAACAAACCTGTCATTGATTCCAAAATCATCAGTTCTACCGGTGGTGTGCGCGACCCGCATATCCTGCGTTGCGAAGACGGAAAGACATTCTATATGGTGGTTACCGATATGGTTTCTGACAATGGATGGGATTCCAATCGTGCCATGGTGTTGCTGAAATCTACAGACTTGGTGAACTGGAACCATTCTGTCATCAATATGCAGAAACGTTATGTCGGACAGGAAAAACTGAAACGGGTATGGGCTCCTCAGACTATCTTCGATGCGGAAGCCGGAAAATACTTGGTCTATTGGTCAATGAAATATGGTGATGGGGCAGATGTGATTTATTATGCTTATGCCAATAAAGAATTTACCGACCTGGAAGGTGAACCGAAACCGCTTTTCATCCCTGAAAACAAGAAATCTTGCATAGACGGTGATATCGTATATAAAGATGGAATCTACCACCTGTTTTATAAAACCGAAGGACATGGAAACGGCATCCGGGTAGCAACTACCCGTTCACTGACTTCGGGACAATGGGAGGAAGAACCCGACTACAAGCAGCAGACCCCGGAAGCGGTGGAAGGTGCGGGAACTTTCAAACTGATAGGTCAGAATAAATACATCTTGATGTATGATGTCTATATGAAAGGTAAATACCAGTTTACTGAAACGACCGATTTGAAAAACTTTAAAGTGATAGACAGTGAGGTGAAGATGAATTTTCATCCGCGTCACGGAACTATCATCCCCATTACCCGTGCCGAGTTGAAGCGCATCACCGACAAATGGCCTTCAAAGGAAATGGGCAATATGACGATTCCCAACAATCCCGTGCTGCAAGGTTTCCATGCTGACCCTGAGATATTGTATTCTCATCAGACTAAAAAATATTATATCTATTCCACCACCGACGGACAGCCCGGATGGGGCGGATGGTATTTCAGTGTCTTCTCTTCGGATAATCTGAAGGACTGGAAAGATGAAGGGTGATGCTTGATTTGAAATCCGATCAGGTGGCATGGGCGGATGGAAACGCATGGGCTCCGTGCATTGAAGAGAAAATGGTGGATGGAAAGTATAAATATTTCTTCTATTTCAGTGGTAATCCTGTAGCCGGAGGCGGCAAGCAGATTGGGGTGGCGGTAGCCGATTCACCCATTGGTCCGTTCAAAGACTTGGGACATCCCATTATTACTGAATCTCCCGTGGGCCACGGACAGCAGATTGATGTGGATGTGTTTACCGATCCGGTTTCGGGAAAATCCTATCTGTACTGGGGCAATGGTTATATGGCGGGCGCCGAACTGAATGAGGATATGGTTTCCATCAAAAAGAATACCTTGACCGTATTGACACCGAAAGGAGGAAGTCTGAAAGATTACGCTTTCCGTGAAGCGGCATATGTGTTCTATCGTAATGGTCTTTACTACTTTATGTGGTCGGTGGATGATACCGGTTCGCCCAACTATCATGTGGCATACGGTACGTCGAAATCTCCGCTAGGTCCTATAAAGGTTGCTAAGAAACCGGTGGTACTGATTCAGGATCCTGCAAAGGAAATCTATGGACCTGCGCACAATGCAGTCCTACAAATTCCGGGTACGGATGAGTGGTACATTGTATATCATCGTATTAATAAGAACTTTATAGATCGTGAGAAGGGTCCTGGCGTGCATCGTGAAGTATGTATAGACCGTATGGAATTTAATCCGGACGGAACCATCAGGAAGGTTGTTCCCACGTTATAGAAGAAACATGACAATAAAGCATATACCATGAAAAAGACCTTATTATCTCTGGCAATCGCCTCATTGGCAGCAGGCCAATCCGTCTGTGCTGCCGTGGAAAAAGTATATAATGAGCCCGATTCGGTCTACATCTTCTCTTACGCCCATCCGGAAGACGAGGGACGCAGCGGACTGAAATTCGCATGGAGTCCCGATGGCGACAAGTGGCTGAGTGTATCCGATGGCTTTGCCTATCTGAAATGTGATTTCGGGCGTTGGGGGGCGGAAAAGAGAATGATTAAACCTCTTCTGGAAAAAGCGGAAGATGGACGTTGGTATTGCCGGTGGCAGCTTACCCCCAGCGGAAAAGTATGGGGTACTTCCCATTCTTCCGACTTGTTGAAGTGGGCTCCCCAACAATATGTCAATGCGGAGAAGCCTGCCGTGCCCCGACTGGTCACTGCCCGGCAGATTGTCCTTGATAAAGATACCTTGAACGGTTATATGCAGAAAGTACCTTATGCGGATATAGAACAGTTGATTCGTTTTGCTGAGCATAAGAAATTCCGCGATATACAGAATAATGAGCGTACCGAACAGGATGCCGTCCGCTTTGCCGGACTGAAACCGGTCACTGCCACCATCCGGGTGGATGCCGGACGGGTGAAGCCTATTAGTGAGCATCTGATAGGTATTTTCTTTGAGGATATCAATTATGGAGCCGATGGTGGACTTTATGCGGAGCTGGTTCAGAACCGTGATTTTGAATATTCTGCCAAAGACGGTGCAAGAGATAAGAACTGGAACAGCACGTATGCGTGGAGTATACAGGGTACTGATGCGGAACTGTCTGTCAGTGAGGACAGTCCCATCCATGCTAACAATGCTCACTATGCAGTGTTAGAGGTACATCGCCCGGGTGCTGCCTTGGTGAATAACGGTTTTGACGGTATTGCCGTGAAAAAAGGTGAGAAGTATGACTTCTCTGTGTTTTCCAAAGTGCTGGATAATACGAAAGGTGGAAAAGTGCTTGTGAGGCTGACTACCAAAGATGGCAAGGAAATTGCGCAGGCTGCTATTCGGGTTTCATCTACAGAGTGGAAAAAACAAAAGGCTGTACTGACGGCAACGGTGGATGCTGCGGATGCCGTGTTGTCCGTTTGTCCGCAGATGGCTGGGAAGTATGCCTTGGATATGGTTTCTCTTTTCCCACAGAATACATTTAAAGGCAGGAAGAACGGGCTGCGCGCTGATTTGGCACAGACTTTGGCGGACCTTCATCCCCGTTTTGTCCGTTTCCCCGGCGGATGTGTGGCTCACGGAGATGGTGTGGACAATATTTATGATTGGAAAGGCTCTATAGGAGCGTTGGAGGAACGCAAGCCTCTGCGCAATTTGTGGGGCTATCATCAGACCCGCGGTCTGGGATATCATGAATATTTTTTGTTCTGCGAGGATATGGGGGCCGAACCTGTTCCTGTAGTGGCAGCCGGAGTGCCTTGTCAGAATTCGGGTACTTGCAGTCATCACTCGGTAGGCGAACTGGGTTGCGGCGGTCAGCAAGGCGGAATCCCGATGGAGGAAATGCCGCAGTACGTGCAGGATGTACTGGATTTGATAGAATATGCGAATGGAGATGCGAAGAAGACCGTGTGGGGAAAGAAGCGTGCGCAAGCCGGACATCCCAAACCTTTCAATCTGAAGTACATCGGTATTGGTAACGAGGATTTGATTACCGATATCTTTGAAGAACGTTTCACCATGATTTTCAATGCGGTGAAGGAGAAATATCCCGAAGTGACCGTAATCGGAACGGTAAGCCCGTTCTATGAGGGCAGTGATTATGAGGAAGGCTGGAAATTCGCCACTAAGATGGGTATTCCGATGGTGGATGAACATTATTATAACACCCCGGGATGGTTTATCAACAATCAGGATTTCTATGACCGTTATGACCGTAACAAGGCGAAAGTGTATTTGGGAGAGTATGCGGCTCATTTGCCGGGACGTCCCAACAATATAGAAACAGCTTTGGCCGAGGCCTTGTACCTGACTTCCGTGGAGCGTAATGCCGATGTGGTGACCATGACTTCTTACGCTCCGTTACTGGCTAAGGAGGGACATACCCAGTGGAATCCGGATTTGATTTATTTCAATAATACGGAGGTAAAACCCACCGTAGGTTACTATGCGCAGCAGATGTACGGACAAAATGCGGGCAGTGAATACATCGCTTCTTCCGTGACTTTGGATAATGCACAAGATGCGGTGAAGAAACGGGTAGGTGTGTCGGTAGTCCGCGACGGAAAGACAGGAGATATGATCGTGAAACTGGTGAATCTGCTGCCGGTAGCGGTGAATGCGCAAGTGGAGCTCCCGTCTTTGGAAGGAATGAACACCACTGCCGTAAAGACGGTTTTGGCAGGAAAACCGACAGACCAACAGGTTCGTCCTGTATCCGGTACAATGGAGGTAAGCGAGAAATTCGGGTATGAATTGCCGGCTTATTCATTTACGGTAATCCGGATAAATAAGAATGAAAAATAATAATAGATAAATGAAGATGAAGAAATTACTGACTTTGTTGCTGGCGGTCCTGCTGCTGGCAGGATGTGCCGGCAATAAGCCCGGGACATTCGAAGCGGGTAAGAATACCTTTCTGCTGAATGGGAAACCGTTCGTGGTCAAAGCGGCAGAGGTGCATTATCCGCGTATTCCCCGTGAATACTGGGAACATCGTATTGAAATGTGTAAAGCATTGGGCATGAATACGCTTTGTTTGTATGTCTTTTGGAATTTGCATGAGGAAACTCCCGGTAAGTATGATTTTACAGGTAATAAAGATATTGCAGCTTTCTGTAAATTGGCTCAGAAGCATGGTATGTACGTCATTGTGCGTCCCGGTCCGTATGTATGTGCGGAATGGGAAATGGGTGGGCTGCTTGGTGGCTGCTGAAGAACGACAGCGTGCAGCTTCGTACTCTCGATCCTTTCTATATGCAGCACGTGGGAGCCTTTATGCATGAAGTGGGCAAGCAGTTGCAGGATTTGCAGATTACCCGTGGTGGTAACATCATCATGGTGCAGGTGGAAAACGAATATGGTTCGTATGGCACGGACAAGCCCTATGTGTCTGCCATCCGTGATACGGTACGCGCCGCAGGCTTTACTGAAGTGCCTTTGTTCCAATGTGACTGGAGTTCTAATTTCCTGAATAATGGTTTGGATGATTTGCTTTGGACTATAAATTTTGGTACGGGAGCTGATATCGACAAGCAGTTTGCTAAACTGAAAGAAGTACGTCCCGACGCTCCGTTGATGTGCAGCGAGTTCTGGAGCGGATGGTTTGATCACTGGGGGCGCAAGCACGAAACCCGTGACGGACAAATCATGGTGGATGGCCTGAAAGAGATGATGGACAAAGGTATTTCTTTCAGTTTGTACATGACCCACGGAGGAACGACCTTTGGCTGGTGGGGCGGTGCCAATAATCCGGCTTACTCGGCTATGTGCAGCAGCTATGACTATGACGCTCCTATCAGCGAAGCAGGCTGGACCACCGACAAGTATTTTGCTTTACGTGATATGTTGAAGGACTACTTGGACGAAGGACAGACATTGCCTGAAGTTCCTGAAGCTTTACCGGTTATGGAAATCCCTGCCATTAAATTCACTCAAATAGCTCCGTTGGTTGACAATCTGCCCGACCCGAAGCAGACAGAGGAAATCCAGCCGATGGAGAAATTTGACCAAGGCTGGGGAAGTATCCTGTACCGTACCCATTTGCCGGAAGATGTGAAAGCGGGAACCGTTCTGAAAATCACCGAACAGCATGACTGGACACAGGTTTTTGCCGACGGGAAACTGTTGGGGCGTCTGGATCGCCGTGGTGGAGAACAGGAACTTACACTGCCTGCATTAAAAGCCGGTACACAGCTTGATTTATTGGTGGAAGCCATGGGGCGTGTGAACTTTGACAAGTCCATTCACGACCGCAAGGGAATTACCGAGAAAGTGGAACTGGTGAACGGTAAGAATGCCGAAACGTTGAAAGGCTGGACTGTTTATAATCTTCCCGTAGATTATGAATTTGTATCTTCCCGGAACTTTCAGGATATGAACTCGTCTGCCGCCTGTGGCATAGAGAAAAATGATGAAAGTGTTCCGGCCTACTATCGCGCTGCTTTTACCTTGGATAAGGTGGCTGATACGTTCCTGAACATGGAGTCTTGGGGAAAAGGTATGGTATGGGTGAACGGTCATGCCATGGGACGTTTCTGGGAAATCGGTCCTCAACAAACCCTGTTCATGCCGGGCTGCTGGCTGAAAAAAGGAGTGAATGAAATCATCGTTCTTGACTTGAAAGGTCCGAAAGAGGCAACCATCGTCGGATTGAACAAACCTATCCTGGATATGCTTCGTGTGGCTGTTCCTGAAACGCATCGTAAACAGGGGCAGACCATCAAACTGGAGAAGGAAACACCGGTATCTGCCGGTACTTTCAAACCAGGTAACGGTTGGCAAGAAGTGAAAGTTCCTGCTACGAAAGGACGTTACTTCTGTCTGGAAGGCTGTCTTCTTTTGATAATACCAACATTGCCGCCATTGCGGAGTTTGATGTGCTGGATGAGAAAGGAGAGAAAATCTCTCGTGAAAACTGGAAGATTGTTTATGCCGACAGCGAGGAAACCCGTAGCGGTAACCGCACAGCCGACAAGATTTATGACTTGCAAGAAAGTACTTTCTGGCAGACGGTGGATAATACGGCTTATCCTCATCAGGTGGTGATAGATCTCGCAAAGAATATAACGTGACCGGTTTCCGTATTCTGCCACGTGCGGAACAGGGAGCTCCCGGCATGATTAAAGATTATAAGGTGTATGTAAAAGCAACCGGTTTCGGTTATTGATATACTTTTCCCGTAGGGGTGGAAACACAGACTGCTGAAGAAGCTACCAAAAAGAATTAAAGACACAGATGTAAGGAGGAAGCTTCAAAAGAAGGAAACCTGCGAGTGGAGCAATTATCGGATACTTTAGCAAATTTTAAAATTTGCAAGAGTATCCGGTTTCTTTTTTATAACTTTGTGGCAGTCTATGATTCTAACCGAAAGCACAATGAAATATATATTGACCTTTATACTATCTTTTCTCTCCTTCTTGGTGTGTTCTCAGAACATAACTATTACAGATATCCCTACCATTGACCAGCTGCCGGTAAATGCCATTCATCGCGTATTCAGAGATAGCGAAGGATATATGTGGTATGGCACGGTGAACGGATTATGTCGTGATGACGGTTATCATGTGAAAGTGTTTCGTTCGGACATTGAAACTCCGGGATTATTAGAGGACAATTTGGTGGAGTGTATCGCTGAGGATAAGAAGGGGAATATATGGTTCGGTACAGACAAAGGGGTGTATATTCTTGATAAATCGGACTACAGTGTACATCCTATGGACCGGGAGCGTTTGAAGAATATTCCGGTGATGTATCTATATGCTACCAGTGACGGCTATATGTGGCTGAGCTATCGTTCTATATTGGCCAAATATGACATCAACGGACAGTTGGTCAAAGAGTATCCCCTCCGGAATAAGTACGGAAGAACTACTATTTCCGGATTTTGTGAGAGCCGCAACCATGAGATTATTATTTCTGTGTGGAATGGCCGGGTATATCATTTGGACAAAGAAAAAGACGAGTTCGTTCCTTATCCTGATAAGATGAGAAGACAAAATCCTACGGTGATGGTTCAGGATAATGAACAGGACTACTTCTGGTTGGCAACCTGGGGGGATGGTGTGGTGCGTTTTGACCCTTCGGCTCCTGAAGATTCTATGTTTGTATATTCTGAAATACCGGTCAATGCTGCCGGTGAGGAGGATGGGGTCATCCTTAGTCTGGTACAGGATGATAAACTGGGGTATATCTGGTTAACCACCGGGCACGATTTCATGTCCTTACAAATACAACCGGATAAGACGTTAAAACAATTGAAATTCCAGACAGGGCTTCTGCCTGTTAATCATATGTTGGTAGAAGTTCTGAAAGGGAGGGGATGTCTATGGGTGTCGGCCTTTGACCGTCCTAGTTTCATTGTACATCTGATGGATAATATGACCAAGGATTATGCCTTACCCGCTTTGGCGGACAGAGTAAACCGCAGTCCGGCTGTAATGGCTTTGTGTGATGACGGAGACGGTATGATGTGGATGATGCAAGAAAGAACCGGGTTGGTGTTATATGACTTGAAGCAGGATAAAGTGAAAATCTATTCGGATTTTCCCGAGCTTGTTTCGTTGTCTTTGGATAACGGACGAGAGATGGCTCGAGCACGTATTAATAACGGTATTTGGGTGGCAAAAGATTTGAATAGATTGGTTTATGGTATGACCCGTAAGTATGGAGATGTATCTGGAGGATCTTATTGATTTGAACGGGCAGGTGGAATCGAACGCTACGGTGACCAAATTGTATGAAGACTCGCACGGAATCTTGTGGATAGGCTTGAACAAAGGACTTTGCAGTTATGATGTCCGTCAGAAAAGAATTAAACAGGTTTATCCCGATGTGGGGCATGTGATGGGAATCGTGGAGAATAAGGAAGGGCTGATATGGATTTGTACTCAAGACAACGGTTTGTTTCAGACAACGGCGGATGAAAAACTTCGTTCTTTTAAATTGGACAAGAATTTCTCTTGTCTGTCTATTGCTCCCGATTGGATTTTGTGGTTGGGAACTTGTGACGGAGGAGTCTATTCTTATGATCCTTCAGAGAATAAGTTGGTCAGTTATAATGAGGCTTGCGGTATGAACGGTAATCAGGTGAATCAAATAGTGGCTGATGCATATAATCATATTTGGATTGATACAAACCAGAAACTGATAGAATTTAATCCTCGTAACGGCTCGTTCCGCACCTATCTTACCACGGATGGTTCTATCTTGTTGCGTCGCTTTCTTCCCACTGCTGTTTGTCAAGCAAAAGATGGCAATATTTATTGGGGCGGCATTCCGGGTATTTGCATGGTTACTCCATCAAACGGGTTGGAAAGAAAGGCTAGTGCAGTGAAGACCAAGATAACTGATATAAAGTTGCAAGGAGAATCATTGATATTCGGAGATAGAAAGAGTAGCAATTCCATTAACCGGATAGAATTGCATCCCGATGATCAGAATTTGGAAATTAGTTTTTCTTCTCTTAACCACCGTTATGCTTCAAAAATACGCTATGCTTATCGGTTGATAGGAGTGGACAAAGCGTGGGTATATGTGGAAGGTGGAAAAAACTCGGCTTTTTATAATCATCTGAGTAAGGGCACTTATACTTTTCAGGTGAAAGCGACGGATGAAAATGGTCTTTGGAGTAAAGAGGTAACTGAACTGACTATCCGACGCCTTCCTGCTTTTTATGAAACTTGGTGGGCGTATTTGTTCTATGTATTGATAGTGATGGGTGTATCCGGTTATAGTCTGTATCTTTATCTGAAGCGCGTGGACCGTAAGAATAATGAAATGTGGGCGGACAGCAAGGAGATGATTAAAATGCGTATTTATTTGGATAGTAAGGTGAATTTGCCTGAACCTGAGTTTGTACAACTGGACAAACTTCTATTGGAGAAAGCGGTAAAAGCCGTGGAAGATAACCTTACTGAGCCTGATTTTGATGTGACAGCTCTAGCTGATGCCATGAATAAGTCCCGTTCTACTTTGACCCGTAAATTGAAAGCCATAACAGGCCGAACTCCATTGGATTTTATCCGGAACATCAAGATGAAGCATGCCAGACACATGTTGGAAGATAAAGACAAAAGTGTAACAGAGGTTGCCGCTACGTTGGGGTATTTTAATCGGAAGTATTTCACCACTTGCTTTAAGGAGGAATTTGGAATGACTCCCAGTGAGTTCCAGAAATCACAACACGAAGAATAAACATCTTCCTGTCCTTTAATTGTTGCAAATAGGGGGTACAAATGCGTCAAGTTATAGCTAGAGCTATTTGTATCCCCTGTTAGCATGGTTCTTCACCTGTATTTCTATTTCCTATTTCATTCTTTTGCCACAACCTTTTACGGGGAGAAAAACACATCTTCTTCATTCATTCCCGCAGTAAAGGTATGTATAACTTTAAATTTAATATAGAATGAAACATTTGTTTTTGTTGCTTACTCTGTTAAGCTTTTCATTAACGGCCTTAGCCCAGCAAAAAGTGACGGGTAAGGTGAAAGATTCTTCCGGCGAGCCTGTCATAGGAGCCAGTGTTGTTGTAAAAGGCAATAATACCATGGGAACCATTACCGATTTTGATGGAACTTTATGTTGGATGTTCCGGCAAAGAGTGTGTTGGTTATTTCTTATATTGGCTATGTCACTCAGGAAGTCCCGACAGCAGGAAAGAATTCATTAGAGATTGTTTTAAAGGAGGATACCAAGACCTTGGATGAAGTGGTGGTGATTGGTTACGGTACACAGCGTAAAGGTGATGTGACCAGTTCTGTAGCTAGTGTGAAAGCCGACAACTTTGTAAAAGGAGCCGTGAAAGATGTGGGACAGCTGATTCAAGGAAAAGTAGCCGGTTTGGCCATTACCAATCCTAACGGTGACCCGACGGGAAGTACTCAGATACGTCTTCGTGGTACAAATACCATTGGTGGAGCTAATACAGCTCCTTTGGTATTGATTGACGGAATTCCGGGAGAACTCGGTACAGTGGCTCCCGAAGATGTGGAGAGCGTGGACGTGCTGAAGGATGGTTCTGCTGCCGCTATTTATGGTACGCGCGGTACGAATGGTGTGATTTTAATTACTACCAAACAGGCTAAAGGAGTGGATATTAACCAGGTGGAGTATAATGGCTACGTCAGTACTTCTCTTATAGCCAAAAAGTTGGATATGCTGAATGCAGATGAGTTCCGTACCCTTTATCCTGACCAGGACCATGGGCTGATACGGATTGGATTGATGAGATTAGCCGTACACCGGTTAGCCATGTTCATAACTTGTCATTGATGGGTGGCAATTCAAAGACTAATTATATTGCCAACTTGAACTATGCCTCTCGTCAAGGATCATGAAAAAATCGGATTTCGAAAGTTTTCAAGGACGTATTGAGGTAACCCACCGTATGTTTGATGATAAGTTGAAGTTGAAATTCGGTTTGTTTGGTAAGAAAAACCAGATGGAATCTACAACTAGTGGGGGTAGCTTCAGAGGTTGGGTATATGGCCAGGCAACTCGTAGAAACCCGACTGATCCGGTAAGAAATGAGGATGGTACATGGAATGAGAATGTGAGCAAATTCGAATACGAGAATCCGTTGGCTTTGTTGTATGAGGCTGAAGGAAATGTAAAAAAGACGCAGTTGCGTTACAATGGAAATATTGTTTATAATCCTATCAAAGATTTGACTCTTTCTGCCGTATTCTCTTATATTCGTGACAATATGAACCGTGGCTACGGTGAAACTTTGAACCATATTTCTGCTTTGCGTGATGGATTGGCTGGTTGGTCTTCGGTAGGTGCTTATACCAAGATGGAGAAGTTGATGGAACTTACTGCACAATATAACAAAGAAATCGGTGCGCATAAATTTAGTGTCTTGGGTGGTTATAGCTACAATGAAACAGACTTTGAAGAGCTTTGGATTGATAACTATGGTTTTCAGGATGATTATTTTGGCGGATGGCATAATATTGGCATTGGTTCTGCTTTGAAAGACGGTAAAGCGAATATCGGCTCAAAGAAAACTCCTACAAATTTGATCGGTTTTTTTGGGCGGGCTACCTATTCGTTCAAGAATCGTTATTTGTTGATGGGAGCTCTTCGTTATGAAGGAGCCAGCCAGTTATGGGGTACTGATAATGCATGGGGCTTTTCCCATCTATATCTGTAGGATGGAGAATTACCGAAGAAGCATTTATGAAGAATCAGAAGATATTTGATGATTTGAAACTTCGTGTGGGATATGGTGTGACGGGTTCACAGCCTAAAGATCCTTTCCTGGGGGTGGCTATGTTGAAATACGGCTCGTATGCTTTTGTAAATGGGAATTGGGTACAGACCATTGTTCCGGCATCCAATCCGAATCCTGATTTGAAATGGGAGGAAAAGAAAGAAACCAATATTGGTTTGGACTTCGTTTCATGGGGTGGTCGTTTGTCCGGTTCTATTGATTATTATAACCGTGATGTGGATGGCTTGATATACGAATATGGAGTACCGACTCCTCCGAACTTGTATAATAAGACGATGGCCAATGGGGGTACAATGAGAAACCGTGGTGTGGAAGTGTTGGTAACTGTGGTTCCTGTTCAGAATAAAGATTTTGAATGGAGCACTACCGGAACATTCTCTTTGAACTCTAATAAGCTAATCAGTTTGTCTGGCAGCATCTTTAAGTCGGATTATGACTATTTTAATACGGGTACAGTGGAATACTCCGGTCAGGTAGCCGATTCTCACAGAGTACAGGTAGGTGAAAGCATCGGTAATTTTTATGGTTTTAAAGTAGTAGATGTGGACAGTGAAGGTCGTTGGATCTACGAAGACAGGAATGGTGAGTTGGTGAACTATAAAGATTTTACTCATGCTCCCGAAGATAAGCATGTTATTGGTAACGGTCTTCCTAAATGGTATGCGGGATGGAACAATACTCTTCGTTATAAAAACTTCGACTTGAATGTGACGATGCGTGGCGCGTTTGGTTTCCAGATAATCAATGGTGGACGTATGAATTATGAGAATGTAAAAAACAGCCGTTTTGAAAATCGTTTGAAGTCTGTGAATGACTTGGTATTTGGCAAGCATACGTTGAGTCCGGAAGTGGAACCGGAATTCAATAGCTATTATGTAGAAGATGGTGACTACTGGAAGATTGACAATATCACTTTGGGATATAGCTTCGGTCAGGTAGGTAAATATATAAAGTCACTCCGTATTTATGGTTCGGTATTGAATGCTTTGACTATAACCGGATATAAAGGTATTGATCCGGAAGTATCAACAGATGGTTTGACTCCGGGGTATGATACACGTGACAGATATCCGAGTGTGCGCTCATTTACTTTCGGCGTTAATGTGAAATTTTAATGAACTAAAAAGGAATTGAAGATGAAAACAAATATAAAATTATGGACAATGGGACTGATGACAGCCGCATTGTTGGGAAATACAGCTTGTACTGATTTACTGCATGAGAGCTATGGACAGGTAGTGTCTGAGGATTACGTACCGAAAACGGAGGAAGATGTCAGTTATCTGGTAAATGCCGCTTATATACCTTGGCGTGAAACGTTGCTGCAATGGAACGGAGTGGTTCGTGCACAGGAATTGTGTGCGGATCAAGATGTTCTTCCTGCCCGTGATGGTATTGGATGGGTAGACGGTTATATCTATAAAAGATGGCATCAGCATACTTGGACTACCGAGGATGACGGTGTGCTTCAAGGATGGGAACGTACGTACAATGGTGTGAATACCTGTAACCGTATTTTATCTCAGATAGAAGAAGGTGTGATCAGTGTGGATGGAGAAACGAAAGAAAAGTTGATTGCCGAATTGAAAGTACTGAGGGCTTCATATTATTATATTTTGATTGATTTGTATGGTAATGTGCCCATTGTGACAGATTTTAAAGATACTTCTTTGCCGCAACAGTCTACTCGTAAAGAGGTCTTTGACTTTATTGTGAAAGAAATAACGGAGAATATGGATTTGTTGTCCGAAACGCCGAGAGGTTATTATTATGGACGTTTCAATAAGTGGGCGGCTCATACATTGCTGGCCAAAATGTATTTGAATGCTGAAGTTTGGTCGGGTACTGCTCAATGGCAGAAATGTATTGACGAGTGTGATATCGTGATTAATTATGCCGAGAAGTCCGGAGAATATGCATTGGAGAATAATCAGAAGGATGTTTTTGTAACGCATAATGAGAATTCTAAAGAAATTATCTTTGCATTGCCGTTTGATGAAATTTATGTGACAGGATGGAATGATTTTGATTTTCATATGTACACTTTAGCACCTGAGAATCAAGATACTTACCAATTGACTGCACGTCCTTGGGGGGGCGTGTGCGCAGTGCCTCAGTTTATTAATTCTTTTGATGAGGATGATGCACGTTTAGAGGATAACTATATTCAAGGTCAGCAATATACCTATTCCGGTGAAATCTTGAAGCGTAGTATTGATGGAAAACCATTGATTTATACGGTAGATGTCCCCTCTATTGATCAGTCGGATGTGGATGATGGGTTCCGTTGGGGTAAATTTGAATATGCCACCGGTATAACCAACCGTTTGAGCAATGACTGGCCGTTGTTACGATATGCGGATGTATTGATGATGAAAGCGGAGTCATTGATGCGTTTGGGCAAATCGGGAGCAGGTGCTTTGGTGACTCAGGTACGTGAACGCGCCTTCAAGAATGAACCTGAAAAAGCGCAAGTTACAGACGCGGAACTGATGGGAGGAAGTGTATATGATTATGGTCGGAGAGATAGTTATAAGACAGAACATGATGGAGGAACGGATATTAAATATGGTCGTTTCCTTGATGAGCTTGGTTGGGAGTTTTGTCAGGAAGGACGCCGCCGTCAGGACATGATTCGTTTTGGCATCTTCACTACAAAAGCTTGGTTCTCTCATGATAAGAGTGATGAAACCAAAAATCTGTATCCTATTCCAAATAAAGTATTGTTGACCAATAGTAATCTGAAACAGAATCCGGGATATTCTAAATAGTATTTATTGGATGTTTTTTTAAGGATGAAAGGTTGTTTTTCTTTTCTACATTAAATTAGAAAGAATTATGAGTAAAAAGATTTCAATAAGTTTGTTGCTCCTCTGTCTGGGATTATTTTCCCAGGCACAGAGCTATCAGAAATGCCGCAAGGAGTTAAGACTACTGTACAAGGTATAGATGTTGAAGTGGCATTTTATTCTCCATCCATTGTCCGGGTTTATAAGACACCGGAGGGAAGTTCGTATGACAAGAAGAGCCTTGTAGTAATGAAAGAGCCTGAGGAGACCTTTGTGGAGTTTGCAATGAATAAAGAGTATATTCGTTTAAAGTCGGATGCATTACAAGTAGAGGTAAATTCATCTACAGGTGGAATCAATTTCTATGATGCAACCGGAAGGGTGTTGTTAAAAGACAAGGATTATGGAACACAGTTCACCCCGTTTGATGATGCGGGTACTTTTTCTTACAATGTCCGGCAGGCTTTTTTATTAGATAAGGATGAAGTGATTTATGGATTGGGGCAACAACAGACTGGAAAAGTGAATCAGCGCAATCAAAAACTTTTTCTTCGTAACAAGAATATGAGTATCTGTATTCCTTTTATTCATTCAGTGAAAGGTTACGGACTTTATTGGGACAATTATTCCCCAACTATGTTTACGGATAATCCGCAAGAAATGTCATTCGATTCTGAAGTGGGCGATTGTGCCGACTATTATTTCATTTATGGTAGCAATGCGGACGGCGTGATAGCCGGAGTCCGTGATTTGACCGGGCAGGCTCCTCTTTATCCGCTGTGGACACTTGGATTCTGGCAGTGCCGCGAGCGTTATAAGAGTCCGGATGAACTGTGCGAAGTGGTTGATGAATACCGTGATCGGAAAGTTCCTTTGGATGGAATCATTCAGGATTGGCAGTATTGGGGATGTGATTCTAACTGGAACTCCATGAAGTTCCAGAATCCTCGCTATATTAATAAGATGGGCGACAAAGAATACATGAAATATCTTCCGAATGGTGAGAATCCGGATGCACGTTATGGTACTCCAAGGATAAAAAGCCCTCAAGAAATGATTGACTATATACACAAGCGGAATGCGCATATCATGATTTCTGTATGGGCCTCTTTTGGTCCGTGGACAGAGATGTATCATAAGATGGACAGTCTGAATGCTTTGCTTCATTTTGAGACTTGGCCGCCTAAAGCCGGAGTGAAACCTTACGATCCGTTCAATCCTGTAGCAAGAAGTATTTATTGGAATGAAATGAAAAAGAATATCTTTGATCTAGGTATGGACGCTGGTGGTTGGATTCTACCGAACCCGATCATCTGGAGATTCAAGATAAAGATTTTGATACAAAAACTTATTTAGGTTCTTTCCGAAGAGTTCACAATGCTTTTCCTTTGATGTCCAATAAAGGTGTTTATGAGCACCAGCGTGCTACCACTTCCGACAAGCGGGTATTCTTACTTACCCGTTCTTCATTCTTGGGACAGCAGCGTTATGCTTCACATTCATGGAGTGGAGATGTCGTTTCTACTTGGGAAGTGATGCGCAAGCAACTGGCAGCTGGCCTGAATTATTCTTTGTGTGGTATTCCTTACTGGAACACTGACTTGGGAGGATTTTTTGCTTGGAAATATAATAATGATGTTAATAATATTGCTTATCATGAGTTACACGTCCGTTGGTATCAGTGGGGAGCTTTCCAACCTATCATGCGTTCTCATAATTCCAGTCCTGTTGCTGTAGAGATCTATCAGTTCGGCGATAAAGGTGATTGGGCTTATGATGCATTGGAGAAATATACCCATTTGCGTTATCGCTTATTACCTTATTTATATAGTACTACTTGGGAAGTAACAAATAAGGCAGGCAGCATTATTCGTCCTTTGGTGATGGATTTTCCGAAAGACAAGAAGTACTTGATATGGATACGGAGTATATGTTCGGACGTAGTTTTTTAGTACGTCCGGTAACTGATTCTCTCTATACATGGCAGGATAAAAAACAGAATGGTTATCAGAAAAATATGCGGAAAATAGAGAAAACGGATGTATATTTGCCTGAGGGAAGTAACTGGTTTGATTTCTGGACTGGGGCAAAGTTGGCTGGTGGCCAAACCATACAGCGTGAAGTACCTATTGATATCATGCCTGTTTATATCCGTGCCGGTTCTATAATTCCTTGGGGGCCTGCGGTGCAGTATGCCACAGAAAAAAGTTGGGATGACCTGGAGATTCGTGTTTATCCGGGTGCTAATGCAACTTTTATTCTTTATGAGGATGAGAACGATAATTACAATTATGAAAAGGGAGTTTATTCTACTATCACTTTCCGTTGGGATGATAGTAACCGTACTTTGCACATCAGCGACCGTGAAGGAAGATATCCCGGAATGTTGGAAAAGAGGAAGTTCAAGGTAGTTCTCGTAAATCATAGATCAGGAGAAGGCGATAAACCATTGAAGGGAGGAAAGATGGTGAATTATACCGGTACGGCAATTGAGGTGAAACTTTAGAATGTTCATATTGAATATCCAGCAGAATAAATAAAGAAACGATAAAATACATTATGAATTTACTTAAAACCATTTTATCCACTTCCGTTTTTGCTATAGCTTCTGTAGCTTTGCATGCTCAGCTACCCGCAAAAGTAGAAAGTTTTCCAGTCAGGGATGTGCGGCTCACCGCCAGCCCTTTCAAACACGCAGAGGATATGGATATCCGTTATCTGCTGGGAATAGACCCCGACCGTCTGTTAGCTCCTTATTTGAAGGAAGCTGGTCTTTCTCCTAAAGCTGAAAATTATACCAATTGGGAAAATACAGGGCTGGACGGTCATATTGGCGGACATTATTTATCGGCCCTTTCCTATATGTATGCCGCTACGGGAAATAAGGAGATCAAGGCGCGTCTGGATTATATGATAAGTGAACTGAAACGCTGCCAGGATGCCGCCGGTGACGGTTATCTGTGTGGAGTTCCAAACGGGCGCAAAATGTGGAAAGAAATAGAGGAAGGAAACATTCGCGCGTCCGGTTTCGGATTGAACGACCGCTGGGTTCCTCTTTACAATATTCATAAAATATATGCCGGCCTTCGTGATGCAACTCTTCAGACCGATAGCGGGAGGCAAAGGAAATGTTGGTGAAACTCACGGACTGGATGATTCGTCTGGTATCCAAGTTGAGCGATGAACAGATACAGGATATGCTGCGCAGCGAACATGGAGGGTTGAACGAAACATTTGCCGATGTGGCCGCTATCACCGGCAACAAACGCTACTTGAAACTGGCTCACCAATTTTCTCATCACACCGTGTTGCAGCCTTTGTTGAGACAGGAGGATAAACTGACTGGTATGCACGCCAATACCCAAATACCGAAAGTGATAGGTTTCAAACGTATTGCCGATTTGGAAGGCAACCGGGATTGGAGCGAGGCCGCCCGCTATTTCTGGGAAACAGTGGTAAACCATCGAAGCATCACTATCGGAGGTAACAGTGTGCGTGAGCATTTTCATCCGGCTGATGATTTCAGCAGTATGCTCACCAGCGAGCAGGGGCCTGAGACTTGTAACACCTACAATATGCTCCGCCTTACAAAAATGCTGTATGAAACGAGTGCGGACGTTCATTTTATGGATTATTACGAACGGGCGCTTTATAACCATATCCTTTCCACGCAAGATCCTGTGCAAGGCGGATTTGTTTATTTTACCCCGATGCGTGCCGGTCATTACAGGGTCTATTCGCAGCCTCAGACCAGTTTCTGGTGTTGTGTGGGATCGGGGATGGAAAATCATGCCCGTTATGGTGAAATGATTTATGGACACAAGGATAATAATCTGTATGTCAACCTTTTCATTCCGTCTACCTTGCGCTGGGGAGATACCCAAATTGAGCAACAGACGGCTTTTCCCGATGAGGAGGGGAGTACTCTTGTTATTTCTCCGGAAAAGGGAAAGAAAGAATTTACCCTTCTTTTCCGTATTCCCGAATGGACGAAGCCGGAAGCATTACGCTTGTCTGTTAATGGTAAACGGCAGAACGTAAGGGTCAAAGAGGGATATGTTAGCCTGAACCGTACTTGGTCAAAAGGTGACAAAGTAAGGCTGGAACTGCCGATGCATTTGCGTGCCATTGCACTGCCGGATGGTTCTGCCAACTATTCCATCTTATACGGACCGATTGTGCTGGCCGCCCGGTTGGGCAAGCAAAATCAGGATGGCATGTTTGCCGATGACAGTCGTGGCGGACACATTGCTGCCGGACCGCGTCTGCCTTTACAAACGATGCCTGTCATTGTGGGGGATAAGAACAATCTTCTTTCTCATCTGAAAAAAGTGGAAGGTAAGCCGTTGACATTTACATTGTCCGGAGTTTATCCCGAACGCTATGAGGGTATGACTGTGGAACCGTTTTTCCGTTTATACGAGTGCCGGTATATGGTCTATTGGCCTGTGCTGTCCGTACAGGAGTTGCAGGCAAGGCAGGAACAGTTGGTAAAAGAGGAAAAGGAGCGTGCCGCATTGGATGGTATGACCGCCGATAAAGTGATTTGTGGGGAACAACAACCGGAAAGCGACCATTTCATCCGGATGGAGAATTCCCGTACGGGGGATGATGAAGGGGTTCACTGGCGTGAGGCGGCCGGTTGGTTCAGTTATCGTATGAAGACGAACGGAAAGCAGGTCAATAAAGTGCGTATCCGGTTCCGTTCCGAGATTCGTAAGGATGCAAAAGTATGGATAAACGGGCAGGAAGTAGGACGATTGGCTGGTAAACCGGCTTCGGATGTATCGGTGGGGATATTTGATGTACCTGCATCTATGCAATCCAATGAGCAACTGGAGATAAAGATCGGTAAAGGAAATGAGAAAGTGACTCCGCATATTTATGAGGTGCGGCTGGTGGCTGAATGATGATAGATATACAAACCGGTCATGCCTCAGTTGGCATGACCGGTTTGTTTTTTCAGATAATTCCGTTGTCTTTCAAGACCGCTTGTAACTCTTTATCAGTGATATTCTCACGCTCTGATTTATCATAAATGAAATGTAAGCCAATCTCTTTTTCTTCTTTGGATAGAGTGGCGATGAGAGTGATCACTCTTGCTCCGCCTCTTTTCCCTTTTCCTTTTGATGCTATACTCATGCGTACTTTGTGTAGGCCATTGCCTAAATCAGTACCCATGTCAGGGTTCTGCATGAGTTCTGCGGCTAAAATTGTCAAGTCTTGCTTCAATGATTTATATCGCTTGGAAAGTTTCTTAACTTCTTTTTCGAAGTGGTGATAAACTTTGATTTTATAGTTCATTGAGCAATTCTTCTATGGGACGGCCTTTCAGCTTTCCTTCACGCATCAGTTTGATGTCTTTGCAAGCCTCGGACAGCCCGTCCATTATTTCACTTTTGGTCATGTAGGGTTCTTCATCCTCTGCCACCATGGTAGAAATAGATTCCATTTCCTTTTTAGCATGAACAAGAGTCTTCCTTACAGACTCCAACACCTTTACATTCTTGATGTCCAGGATTTCCCGAATCAGTTCGTTTTGTATTGATTCCAATGTGATTGTACTCATGACGTTCTCCTTTCTTCTTATTATTTATCTCGTATGGCAAAGATAGCGAAAAGGTGGCATGTCTGCTTGTTTTCTGCATGAAAAATAGTTTTCATTTAGAGGTTGTACCTAAAAGAAATACCTTTTTTCATTTAGTTTTCCTATTTTTGCAGGAAACAAACCGAACAGCTAATGAAAATTCTCCATACAGCAGACTGGCATCTGGGCCAGACTTTTTATGAATACGACCGGCGGGAAGAGCATCTCCATTTTCTAGAATGGCTGAAACAGCAGATAAGACAGCATGAAATAGATGTATTGTTGATAGCAGGTGATGTATTCGACAGCCCGAACCCTTCGGCGGAATCACAACGAATGTATTATCGTTTTCTAAGAGAAGTTACGTCCGAGAACCCTTCTGTGCAAATTATCATCATTGCCGGAAATCATGACTCGGCAGCCCGTCTGGAGGCTCCCAATCCCCTGTTGGAGAATATGAATGTCACCGTTCGCGGTGTCGTGCGCCGCAATGCGGAAGGTGATATAGACTTGCAACACCTCATTGTCCCCCTTTACACAGAAGGGGAAGTGACCGCCTATTGCCTTGCCGTTCCCTATCTGCGTCAGGGCGATTATCCTTCGGCTGAAAATTACTCAAAAGGAGTCCAACTGCTTTATGAGCAGCTTTTCAATGAAGTGAAGGAGAAAGGACTTCCCGTTATCGCCATGGGACATCTGCAAGCCACCGGCTCGGAAATCTCGGAGGACGACCGTTCGGAACGTACCGTTATCGGAGGCTTGGAATGTGTATCCCCCGATGCTTTTGATGAGCTATCGCCTATACTGCATTGGGGCATCTGCATCGCTCCCAGCGTGTGTCCCATCGGGAGAATGTGCGTTATTCCGGAACTCCTATGCCCATGTCTTTTGCTGAGAGGAACAATGCTTCGGGAGTGGTCATGATAACGATAAGTGCTGAGGGTACCGGCATAGAGAGATTGGCATTTGAACCGTTAGCCGGCGTGATGAGTATTCCCCGTCAGGCCCGTCCGCTGGAAGAAGTGCTGCAAGCCATCGGCGATTTGCCCGATGGGGATGTCACGTTGCGGTCGCCCTATCTGGAAATAAAGATTTTGATGACCGAGCCGGAACCTTCTTATAAGTATAAGATAGAGGAAGCGTTGAAAGGAAAAGCGGTCCGCCTGGCACGCATCGCCGCTATGCTTCCACAAAAAA